>ENA-OQES01000016-OQES01000016.1-human-gut-metagenome-genome-assembly--contig:-NODE-16-length-64357-cov-8.632306_pt1 | contig 64357 bp, 69 predicted proteins | sample MGYA00242798_ERZ504641 | MGnify/ENA primary metagenome ERZ504641 (study PRJEB26092, sample SAMD00036327) | human gut metagenome | host: Homo sapiens | study: EMG produced TPA metagenomics assembly of...
TCTTGAGGAGGCTTATCATGAGAATCTGGAAGAAATATGGGATTACGCAAAAATGATCATCATAGTAGTAGTGATCGTAACGCTTGTGAATAGCGTAGTACTGATCAAATGTCCAAAATTCCTTCCGAATCAATGGAAAAAACCATTATGACAGGAGACCGTAATTTTCGGATACCGCCTTGCATATGGACTCAATCTGGATTTCTTCGGACATGAAATATCGAAAAAAAATAAAAGATCCGGAACGCTTTGACATTGTTATTTTCAAATACCCGGATGACGAAAGCAAGCTTTTCATCAAACGAGTCATCGGACTTCCGGGAGAAAAAGTACAGATTAAGGACGGCAAAGTCTATATCAATGATTCAGAGATTCCTCTGGATGACAGTTTCGTTCCGGAAAAACCAAGAGGCAGCTTTGGCCCGTATGAAGTTCCCGAAAATAGCTATTTCGTCCTGGGTGATAACCGCAATCATTCCAAAGACTCCCGTTGCTGGAAAAGCACCAGTTTTGTGACCTTTGATGAGATTGTCGGAAAGGCAGTTATCAGGTATTATCCGTCGGTAAAATTATTGAAGTAGAAAATAAAATTTACGGAGAAATAAAGTGGCAACATGGAACAGCAGAGGTTTGCGGGGATCCACTCTGGAGGATCTTGTAAATCGTACAAATGAACAATACAGAGAAAAGGGACTGGCACTTATCCAGAAAATTCCCACTCCGATCACACCTGTCCGTATGGATAAGGAAAATCGTCATATTACGCTGGCATATTTCGAGCAACGAAGCACTGTAGACTATATCGGAGCAGTACAGGGCATCCCCGTCTGCTTTGATGCCAAAGAATGTGCGGCGGATACTTTTCCGCTTGCGAATATCCATCCTCATCAGGTGGAATTTATGCAGGCATTTGAAAAGCAGGGAGGGGTGGCTTTTTTTCTTATATTCTACAGCCATGAAAACCAGTTCTATTACCTTACACTGCGCAGTCTCCTTACTTTCTGGAACCGGATGCAGGAAGGCGGCCGCAAGAGCTTCCGGCGCGAAGAGCTGGAGCCTCAGTACTATTTGAATAAAAAAAGCGGGTTTCTTGTGCCCTTTCTGGATGGGATTCAGATTGATCTTGATGAGCGGGGATAGAAAAAGGGGGACGCACAGAAATTTATTTTATTTCCGGTGCGGTTTCGGCATCTAAGAGTTTCTAAGGCAAAAAAATCTGCTAAAAGCATGAGCCGTCTTCTCAAACTCGCTCCGTCGCAGACTTCGCTCAGACAGATGAAACAGCCGGCTCATAACGCAATCTTTTTTTTGCCTAAGAAACTCTAAGATACCTGCAAATGCACCGGAAATAAAATAAATTTCTGCGCTGTGTATTGGCAGTAACTATGAAGAAATCAACTTGCTGGCATACTATAGCAAGCCTCTTATAATGTTATTGATTCAGTTCATCAGAGCGTAAAATCCTGCGTCAGCACGCCTGTAGGTATCTTTCTTGTTTTTCGCACTCTGCTGAATTGCCTCAAATGCATTAGTACAGCGAAAATTAAGTTTCTGCTATATTGACGCAGGATGATTTTTTCAGCCGCAAGGCGGAGGAATGAGGCGTAGCGGTGGCTACGGCGATTGACGACAACGCTGCAGATGAAAAATCAGACAAGTCAATATAGCAGTTACTTAATATTCGCTGTATTAGTTAATAGACTTGCTATAGCCATCATAATCTTCCGCATTGCGAAAACCAGCTCGGAAACATATTGTATTTGAGGTGCATTTGCAGGTGTCTTAGAGATTCTTAGTTTTCAGGAAATCTGCGTTATGAGAAGAAAAGCCCCTTGTCTGAGCGACAGCGAGTAATTCCGGGCTTTTCTTCTCATGGTTTTAGCAGATTTTCCGAAGACTTAGAAGCTCTTAGATACCGAAACCGCACCTCAAATACAATATGTTTCTGAGCGTCCCTTTGAATACACATAACGAATAGACAAAAACAACAATATAATAACATTAACTGTACTTGACATTTATTTGAAAACCTATTATAATTCTATCTAGTTACACATTGCTTTGGTAGCACGTTACCGCACTAAAGCAAAATATAAAATAATAACAAAAAGAATTACAACATAACCAAGAGGAGGACCACCCATGCAGCGTATTTTCCACACCCCTGAAGGTGTAAGAGACATCTACAACGGCGAATGCAGCCAGAAAAGAAAGGTACAGGAGAAAATCCATCGCGTCTTCCACCAGTATGGCTATGAAGACATAGAAACCCCCACATTCGAATATTTCGAAGTGTTCAGCCGTGAAGTAGGAACCATCCCCTCCAAAGAACTCTACAAATTCTTTGACAGAGAAGGCAACACCCTGGTACTCAGACCTGACTTCACCCCGTCTGTATCCAGAGCCTGTGCAACCTACTTTTCCCCGGACAAAGAACCTGTAAGCCTCTGCTACACAGGAAACACCTTTATCAACAACACCAGCTACAGAGGACATCTCAAAGAAACCACACAGATGGGAGTAGAACGGATCGGTGATGAATCCGCAGATGTAGATGCAGAACTTCTTGCCATGACAGTGGAATGCCTTCTGACAGCAGGTCTTACAGAATTTCAGGTCAGTGTCGGGCAGGTAGATTACTTCAAATCCTTATTAAAAGAAGCCGAACTCGGTCCGGAAGCAGAAGAACGTCTTCGTGTTTTGATCTCGCAGAAAAATTCTTTCGGAGTAGAAGAGTTTGTAGAAGAACAGAAACTTAAAGACAGTATGCAGAAAGCCTTTACTGAAATCCCACAGATGTTTGGTTCAGAAGAAGTCTTAAAGAAAGCCAGAAGTCTGACAAACAACGCCTGCGCACTGGAGGCAGTTTCCAGACTGGAAGAAATCTATGAGATTATGAAAAACTACGGATATGAAAAGTATATCTCTTTCGATTTTGGAATGCTTAGTAAATATCAGTACTATACAGGTATCATTTTCCAGGCATATACGTACGGAACCGGTGAACCTATGATCAAGGGAGGCCGTTACAATGGCCTGATGAAACACTTTGGCAAACCTGCGGCATCTATCGGATTTGCTCTTGAAGTAGATAACCTTCTTCTTGCACTTTCCAGCCAGAAACTGATCTCTGAGAAAGAGGAGAAGCCGGAAGTAATCGAATACGAGCCACAGAACCGTACAGAAGCCATTAAAGAGGCACAGAAACTTCGTGCAGAGGGCAGATGTGTGGCATTACGTTTGAAAAAGGAGGCCAGATAAGCCATGAGATACCTGACAGTTGCCCTGACAAAAGGCAGACTTGCCAACAAAACAATGGAGATGTTTGAGAAAGCAGGAATCACCTGCGAAGAGATGAAAGATAAAGATTCCCGTAAACTGATCTTTACCAATGAAGAACTGAAGATGAAATTCTTCCTTGCAAAAGGGCCGGATGTTCCTACCTATGTAGAGTATGGTGCGGCAGATATCGGAATTGTGGGAAAAGATACGATCCTGGAGGAAGGCCGTAAGCTTTATGAAGTGATGGATCTTGGATTTGGAAAATGTAAGATGTGTGTCTGTGGACCGGAGAGTGCCAGAGAAGTTCTGGAGAATAACCAGCTGATTCGTGTGGCGACTAAATATCCAAATATTGCCAAGGATTACTTTTTTAACAGAAAACACCAGACAGTAGATTTGATCAAATTAAACGGTTCCATTGAACTGGCACCCATCGTTGGTCTGTCTGAAGTGATCGTAGATATTGTGGAGACCGGAAGTACACTGAAGGAAAACGGACTGAAGGTGCTGGAAGAGGTCTGCCCGCTGTCTGCCAGAATGGTAGTCAATCAGGTGAGCATGAAGATGGAAAATGAGAGAATCCGTAAACTTATTGAAGACTTAAGAAGAGTTCTTCAGGAGGAGATGTAAAGATGCGTACAGTAAAATTAACAAAAGAATCAACAAAGGATATTCTTGAGAATCTGCTGAAAAGAAGCCCGAATAACTATGGGAAATTTGAATCCACAGTAGCTCAGATCCTTGATAAAGTAAAAAATGAAGGGGACGCAGCCCTTTTTGCCTATACAAAAGAATTTGACAAGGCTGATGTGACAAAAGAGACTATCCGCGTCACAGATGCAGAAATTGAAGAGGCTTATGCGCAGATTGATCCTGCACTTCTTGGAGTGATCCGTAAAGCTCTGGTCAATATCCGTCAGTATCATGAAAAGCAGATTCAGAACAGCTGGTTTACAAGCACAACAGATGGAACCATGCTTGGCCAGAAAGTGACACCGTTAAATCGTGTGGGTGTCTATGTACCCGGTGGAAAAGCAGTTTATCCGTCTTCTGTACTGATGAATATTGTACCTGCGAAAGTGGCAGGAGTCCCGCATATTGTTATGACAACACCACCCGGAAAGGATGGCAAAGTATGCGCTTCCACACTGGTAGCAGCCAAAGAAGCAGGAGCAGATGAGATTTATAAGGTGGGTGGTGCACAGGCAATCGGTGCTCTTGCTTTCGGAACAGAGAGCATTCCGAAGGTAGATAAGATCGTAGGTCCCGGAAACATTTTCGTAGCTCTTGCAAAAAAAGCAGTATATGGCTATGTGAGCATTGACTCTATTGCAGGACCGAGTGAGATTCTTGTTCTTGCAGATGAGACAGCTAATCCGCATTTTGTGGCAGCAGACCTTCTTTCTCAGGCAGAGCATGACGAACTGGCATGTGCTATCCTGATCACTACAAGTGAGGAATTTGCGAAGAAAGTAGATGAAGAAGTAAAAGGTTTCGTGGAGGTTCTTTCCAGAAAAGAAATCATTCAGAAATCTCTTGATAACTTTGGCTACATTCTGATCGCAGAGGATATGGACGAGGCGATTGAGGCAGCCAATGAAATCGCTCCGGAACATATGGAGATCGTGACAGCCAATCCCTTTGAAGATATGATGAAAGTGAAGAATGCAGGTGCGATCTTTATCGGAGAGTACAGTTCCGAGCCACTGGGAGATTATTTTGCAGGTCCGAACCATGTACTTCCTACAAACGGAACAGCCAAATTTTTTCCTCAGCCCTTTTCCGTAGATGATTTCATCAAGAAATCAAGTATTGTATATTACTCAAAAATTCCCTGCACTGCGTAATATACACAAAGATATCATTCAGTTTGCAACTTCTGAGCAGCTTACTGCACATGCAAATTCTATTGCAGTTCGTTTTGAGGATGAAGATGAAGAATAATGGTAAGGCTTTGAATCTGAAATCTGCTATAATGTAAACTGTAGTTTGCGCATTAAAACAATGGATTCAGAGTGTTTGAAAATAAGTAAGACAGAGAGGACTTAACCATGGCAAGAGAAGCCTCAGCAGAAAGAAATACAAAAGAAACAGAAATCAAATTAAAAATAAATCTGGATGGAACCGGATACTCTGATATTGAGACAGGTGTGAGAATTTTTGACCATATGCTGGATGGATTTACCCGTCATGGACATTTTTGACCTCAGTGTCAGAGTCCATGGAGATCTTCAGGTGGATGATCATCACACCATTGAGGATACAGGAATTGTTCTGGGAACAGCATTAAAAGAAGCAATTGGTGACAAAAAGGGGATTAAGCGCTATGGAAGCTGCATCCTTCCTATGGATGAATCCCTGGTGCTCTGTGCAATCGATCTGTCCGGAAGACCTTACTTTGTATGGGATGCAGAGTTTACCACAGACAGGATTGGTGACATGTCCACAGAAATGGTGAAAGAATTTTTCTATGCCATTTCCTATGCCTGTGGCATGAATCTTCATATCAAGGTTCTGGCAGGTGGGAATAATCACCATGTAGCAGAAGCAATGTTCAAAAGTTTTGCCAAAGCACTGGACGCAGCCACATCCTATGATCCAAGGATCACAGATGTTCTGTCTACCAAGGGCAGTCTGTAAATTCTGAAGATTTACGAAAATATCAATCAACAAAATTATATGGAGACAGAAAATGGAAAATACAGTGAATTTAAAAAGCAGCATCGCATGGTCTGATTTTAAATTAAACAGTGATGGAATGGTACCTGTCATAGCTCAGGATTATCAGACAAACGAAGTACTGATGCTGGCGTATATGAATGAAGAAGCATTTAATACCACTCTTGAAACAGGTAAAATGACTTACTGGAGCAGAAGCCGCAATGAACTCTGGACGAAGGGACTTACGTCCGGACATCTCCAGTTTGTAAAATCCCTTACACTGGATTGCGACAATGATACGATCCTTGCTAAAGTAGAGCAGATCGGTGCAGCCTGCCATACCGGAAACAGAACCTGTTTTTTTCAAAACCCTGACAGAAGTGTAATCACATAAATTCGCACGATATGTTTTGGCATGAATATGCCAAAATCCCGAGACATACAAGCCAAAATTCATTCCATTGCCGCAGGCAATCTGGAATGAATTTTGGCTACGTTACTGTGAACGGAGTGAACAGTAACACTAATGCCAAACATTAAAGGAAAATATACACGAATTGTATTGACATTTTTGTTGAAATGTGATAAAAAAAGAATATCCGAATTGAATATGTGCAATGTTATAACGCAAAGGTTGCATCGTACTTGATGCGCAAAAGAGAATCCGGTGAGAATCCGGAGCGATACCGTCACTGTGTATGGGAGCTGTTTTTCAGAGACCACTGGGAAACCGGGAAGGGAGAAACAGCGATGATCGAAGTCAGGAGAACTGCCTTGGCGTAGAATTTAAGGTCTGCGGTATACAGAACCTGTATTCTCATAACGATACATAGCTCTTTTATTAAATGAATCAGACAGAATCGGAAATTACAGATATATCTGGTACATATAAACCATGTATTTATGGGAAAGCGGTAGCTGCAGAATATGCAGTTGCCTTTTTTGTGCATACAATTGTCCGGAAATACGAGAAATAAAAGAGGAAAAACGAAATGAAAAGAAAATCCATGTTAGCCTTATTACTGGCAGTATCCATGACCTGTTCCATGACAGCAGCAACAGGTACAGTTGCTTTTGCATCTGATGATGCAGCAACAGAAGAGGCTGCAGATGACACAGAAGCAGCTGCAGACGATGCAGATGCAGCAGATACAGAGGAAGCATCTGATGATACAACAGAAGCTTCTGATGATGATCAGAAAGCCGCAGACGAAGTTGGTGCCCTGATCGATAAGATTTATGTTCAGGAAAGAACAGACACAACTGACGAAGACTGTAAAGCAGCAAAAGAAGCATGGGACAAACTTACAGATGCTCAGAAAGAGCTGGTAACAGGTGAAGAAGCAAGTCCTGAATACTTTGGACGTGACACAGGTGATGCTTCCCAGGATGATCCTCGTAACCAGGATGAGATCGGTGAGAACGAACTTCTTGTAGTAAGCTTTGGTACATCCTTCAACGACAGTCGTGCAGAGGATATCAAAGGAATCGAGGATGCCCTTGCAAAAGCATATCCGGACTGGTCAGTAAGACGTGCATTTACAGCACAGATTATCATCAACCATGTACATGCAAGAGATGATGAAGTAATCGATAATATGCAGCAGGCTCTTGACCGTGCAGTAGCTAACGGTGTTAAGAATCTTGTTGTACAGCCGACACATCTGATGCATGGTGCAGAATATGATGAAATGACAGAGGCAATTGATGAATACAAAGACAAATTTGAATCTGTTGCAATTGCAGAGCCAATGCTCGGTGAAGTTGGTGATGACGCTACAGTGATCAATGATGACAAGAAAGCAGTTGCTCAGGCAATCACAGATGAAGCTTGCAAGGAAGCTGGATTTGATGATATGAAAGCAGCAGCAGATGCAGGCACAGCATTTGTATTCATGGGACATGGTACATCCCATACAGCTAACGTAACCTATGACCAGATGCAGACACAGATGGATGATCTTGGATTCACAAACGCTTTCATCGGAACTGTAGAGGGAGAACCGGAAGACACAGCATGTGACAAGGTTATCGAGAAAGTAAAAGAAGCAGGATTCAAGAATGTAATCCTTCGTCCTCTGATGGTTGTTGCCGGAGACCACGCTAACAATGATATGGCTGGTGATGATGCAGATTCCTGGAAATCTCAGTTTGAGGCATCCGGTGATTTCGACAGTGTTGACTGTCAGATCGCAGGTCTTGGAAGAATCGCAGCAGTAGAAGATCTGTATGTGGCTCATACAAAAGCAGCAATTGATTCTCTTGGAGCATCTGACGATGCAGCGGCAGAAGATACTGATGCCAAAGCAACAGATGACAGTGCAGACGATGCACAGGCAGATGACGCAGCTGAGACAACAGCTGATACTGCAGAGGCTGACGCTGAATAAAAAATATTGTTCAAACAAGATAAACTGCCCGGAGAACTTGCAAAAGTTTCCGGGCAGATATATTATATGATAAGCAAAAAAAGAAGTCATAGCAATTCCATAAAATACTGCAAACAGTTCGCACGTTACTGTTCATTCCGTTCACAGTAATGTGCGCACATCTGAGAAAGACCCGGAGAGATTGTCTTAATTGCATTATTTTCTGGAATTACTATAATATATTTGCCATCACCTGTTCAAAAGCCTGTTGCTCTGCAGCAGATGGGTTGAACAGCACGATGAAAAAAAACTATAAAAAATATGAAGATAAGGGAGAAGAAATAATCATGAAGAAACGTTCATTTACATTATTAATGTCAGCACTTACTATTTCAGCCACTCTGATCGGTACAAGCCCGGTTGCTGCAAAGACAGATACTGATACGGCAACAGAAGAAACCACTGATAAAGAAGAAACCACTGCAAAAGATGCTGATTCAGAAAACACAGATAATAAAGAAACAGATGCATCCAAGGGTGATACATTAGAGGATGGCACCTACACAGCAGAATTTGATACAGACAGCGGAATGTTCCATGTAAATGAAGCAAACGACGGAAAAGGAACCCTCACAGTAAAGGATGGCAAGATGACTATCCATGTAAGCCTTGCTTCTAAGAAAATTGTAAACCTTTTTGTGGGAAAAGCAGAAGATGCACAGAAAGACGGGGCAGAGATTCTTGAACCAACCACAGATACTGTTACATACAGCGATGGAATGAGTGAGGAAGTATATGGATTTGATATCCCGGTACCCGCAATTGATGAAGAATTCGATGTAGCTTTGATCGGAACAAAAGGAAAATGGTACGACCATAAGGTAAGTGTCAAAAATCCTGTAAAATCCGATGATACAGATGCGAAAAAAAGATGATAAAGAAAATAAAGATGCAGATTCCAAAGCAGATGACACAGACAAAGATGCGAAAGACAGCAAGACAAGTGAAGGTAAGACTCTGGCAGATCTGAATCTTGAAGATGGCGACTATACCATGGATGTAACTCTTACAGGCGGTTCAGGAAGAGCAACCATTGATTCTCCTGCTGCCATTAAGGTAGAAGGCGATAAAGCTACAGCAACTATCGTATGGAGCAGTCCGAACTATGATTATATGCTTGTGGATGGTGAGAAATATGAGCCGGTTAATAAAGATGGAAACTCCACTTTTGAAATCCCTGTCAGCGTATTTGATGCAGAGATGGAGGTAACAGCAGATACAGTAGCAATGAGTGAGCCTCACGAGATTGACTACACCTTAAATTTTGATTCCACAACTGCCAAAGAAGCAGAAAAAACAGCAAAATAATCATATACAAACAAAGAAACAATTATGAAGATGAAAAACATAATAAAGAAACAGCAAAAAACAATATTTATCGGTTTTATATCAGTTGCATTATTTATTATCTGTATATGCACTGTCTGTACAGCATACGCAGCAGATAAAGACAATGCAAAAACTCCTGTGGATATCCCGGGACTTACCTATGATCACAGTATGGAACTTTCCTACGCAGAAGAATTCAGCGTAGACTATTACAATGATGGCTATGCTCTGATCACTATCAATCAGGAAGGACAGTTTCTTGTAGTTCCAGAGGGAAAAAAGGCTCCAAAGGGGCTTGAAAAAGATATCACAGTTATTCAACAACCGCTGAACAACATCTATCTGGTAGCAACCTCTGCTATGGATCTTTTCCGCGCAATTGACGGTATTGACAGCATTCGTCTTTCAGGAACTCAGGAGAATGGATGGTATATCCAGGAAGCAAAAGATGCCATGGAATCCGGAAAAATGATTTATGCAGGCAAGTACAATGCACCGGATTATGAACTGATCCTGAATGAAGGCTGTGGTCTTGCCATTGAATCAACTATGATCCACCATAATCCGGAGGTGGAAGAGAAACTGGAACAGTTTGGTATCCCGGTAATGGTAGAACGTTCCAGTTATGAGAGCCATCCTCTGGGAAGAACTGAATGGATGAAACTCTATGCTGTGCTTCTCGGAAAGGAAGATGTAGCTGAGAAGGCATTTAAGGAGCAGACAGACAAGCTTGACAAAGTTCTGACCTCTGATGATAAAGATACAGGTAAAACAGTAGCATTCTTTTACATTAATTCCACAGGTGCTGTCAATGTGCGAAAAAATGGTGATTATGTTTCAAACATGATCGAGCTTGCAGGCGGCAAATATGTTCCCGAAGATACAGGAGAAAGTGATAACGCTTTGTCTACCATGAATATGCAGATGGAAGAATTTTATGCCAAAGCAAAAGATGCGGACTATATCATCTATAACAGTACTATCGACGGTGAACTTTCTACTATTGATGAACTGCTGGCAAAAAGTAATCTTCTGGCAGATTTTAAGGCAGTGAAGGATGGAAATGTGTGGTGTACGGGGAAAAATCTTTTCCAGGAAACCACTGAGCTTGGAACTATGATTGAAGATATTCATACAATTCTTACTACAGATGATGATTCGCTGGATGAACTTGCATATATGCATAAGTTAAAATGATATTTGTAACTTTTCGGCACACTCGAATCCGCATCCTATGCGATTGGTATAGTTATTTACGAATGGCACTGAAATATGTTTGCGGGATTCTGCAGAACTGCCAAAAGCAGGAAATATAAAAACAAAAGGAACAAAAAATATGGATGACAAAAAACGTACAGCCAGATACTGGATAGCATTTTTTATACTGGCGGTGTTTCTGGTGATTTTATTTGTCTGGAATGTAAATGCCGGAAGCATTCATCTTTCAGTGGGTGAGATTCTGAATATTATTTTCAGACATCAGGGAGATGCGACTGCTTACAATATAATATGGGAAATCCGTCTTCCCAGGATTCTGTCAGTGATCATTCTTGGAGGAGCACTTTCTGTATCCGGATTTCTTCTTCAGACATTTTTTAATAACCCTATTGCAGGTCCCTTTGTACTTGGAATTTCTTCAGGAGCCAAGCTGGTAGTTGCACTTCTGATGATTTATTTTCTGAGCAGATCTATTTCCATGGGTTCTGCAGCCATGATCATTGCAGCATTTATCGGTTCTATGATTTCCATGGGATTCGTCCTGCTGGTTGCAAAAAAAGTCCACAACATGTCCATGCTGGTTATCAGCGGTGTCATGATCGGTTACATCTGTTCTGCAGTTACAGATTTCGTAGTTACATTTGCGGATGACTCCAATATCGTCAATCTTCACAACTGGTCACTGGGAAGCTTTTCAGGAATGTCCTGGGGTAATGTGAAGGTAATGACAACAGTAGTTCTGCTCACAATGGTGATCGTGTTCTTTATGTCCAAACCTATCGGTGCCTACCAGCTGGGTGAAGTTTATGCCCAGAATATGGGAGTGAATATCAAGCTGTTCCGCATAGGACTGATTCTCTTATCCAGTATTCTGTCTGCCTGTGTGACAGCTTTTGCAGGACCAATTTCTTTTGTTGGCATTGCAGTGCCTCACATTGTAAAAAGCCTGCTGAAAACAGCCAGACCGCTCCTTGTGATCCCGGCCTGTTTTCTGGGAGGGGCAGTATTCTGTCTTTTCTGTGATCTGATCGCCAGAACCGTATTTGCACCTACAGAACTCAGTATCAGTTCCGTAACAGCAGTGTTTGGCGCACCGGTTGTAATCTATATCATGATCCGCAGACAGAAGAGAAATTGATATAAAAAGCAGGAGCAGAATACGCTATCCGGGCAGATTACTATAAGATGCAGCATAAAAAGGAAAACAGGAAAAAATATGTCAGAGAAAATAGCAGATGTAATAAAGGAAACAGAAAATAACAAAGCAGACCGGCAGGAACAGTATTTTTTCCGTACGGATCAGCTGACTGTGGGATATGACGGAAAACCTCTTATCAGAGAAATCAATATTCAGCTGAAAAAGGGAGAAATCCTCACTCTCATCGGTCCTAACGGTGCCGGAAAATCCACTATTCTTAAAAGCATCACCAGACAGCTTGCCACGATCAGCGGTACTGTTTATCTGGATAAAGAAAAAATGGCAAAGATGACCAATAAAGAGGTCTCTCAGAAACTGGCAGTCGTGCTCACAGAGCGTATGCGTCCGGAACTGATGACCTGCGAAGACATTGTAGCCACAGGGCGTTATCCTTATACAGGAACTTTGGGAATACTCTCCGCAGAGGATAAGACAAAGGTAAAGAAATCAATGGAAACCGTCCATGCATGGGATTTAAAAGACAGGGATTTTACAGCCATCAGCGATGGTCAGAGACAACGAATCCTTCTTGCCCGGGCTATCTGTCAGGAGCCGGAGATCATTGTACTGGATGAGCCGACTTCTTTTCTGGATATCCGTCATAAGCTGGAACTTCTTACCATTTTGAAACAGATGGTGCTGGATCATCAGCTTACAGTGATCATGTCGCTGCATGAGTTGGATCTTGCACAGAAAATATCTGATAAAGTTATCTGTGTACATGGAGAATATATAGAAAAATACGGTGCTCCGGAAGAAATCTTTACTTCTGAGTATATTCGGAAGTTGTATGGAATTACCAGAGGAAGCTATAATGCTGCTTTTGGATGTGTGGAGATGGATCCGCCCAGAGGTGAACCTCAGGTGTTTGTAATTGGCGGTAATGGAAGCGGAATTCCGTATTATCGAAAACTGCAGAGACAGGGAATTCCGTTTGCGGCAGGAGTGCTTCACACGAATGATGTAGACTGTCAGGTAGCCGGTGCACTTGCAGACCAGGTGATTACAGAGAAACCTTTCGAAAGTATTTCACAGGAATCTTATGATAAGGCTGTAGAATTGATGGAAAAAATGTCAGAAAGTTATCTGTCCTCTGAAAGACTTCGGAACAGTGAATGCCGCAAACAGGGAACTGCTTCGCCTTGCGCGGGAACTGGGAATACTGGCAGAGCTATAGTACATCGTTTTCGAAATAATATTATTATTTCATGTATATGTATGCTATAATGGATACCATCAATCATCCAAAGGAGAGAAATATGGATAAGTTATACATTGTTATCCCGGCATACAATGAGCAGGATAACATTGAACAGGTCATTAATGACTGGTATCCTTTTATAGAGAAGCATAACGGAAACGGTCAGTCACGTCTGATTGTCATTGATGACGGGAGCAAAGATTCTACATATGAAAAACTGAAACAGTGTACAAAGACACGCCCTCTGCTGATTCCGATAACAAAACCAAACGGCGGTCATGGTGCAACTGTGCTTTATGGCTATAAGTATGCACTCAAAAATGGTGCAGATTACATTTTCCAGACAGATTCAGACGGCCAGACACTGCCGGAAGAATTTGAACCGTTCTGGAAACGAAGACAGAAATATGATATGGTCATTGGCTGGAGAAAAGACAGACAGGATGGAATATCACGTGTTTTTGTAACAAAAACTCTGAAACTGGTTATCCGTATCTGTTTTGGGGTAAATCTGACAGATGCCAACACTCCGTACCGTTTGATGAAAGCAGAGACGATGGCCAGGTACATACATCTGATCCCGAAGGATTTTAATCTTTCCAATGTACTTCTGGCTGTTATTTATAAGAAGAAGGGATGCAGCATCAAATTTCTTCCTGTCACATTCAGACCTCGTCAGGGCGGGGTGAATTCCATTAACATGAAGAAAATCTGTAAGATCGGAAAACAGGCGGTAATAGATTTTGTGAAATTGAACAGGATTATCCGCCGAACATAAAAAATGATGAAAAAAACTGTTGTTTCTACAGTGATCGTGAGGAACAGCAGTTTTTTTATGTTATAGGAAATTACTCCGTAATGTTCCTATAACATAAAAAATGCCCTCCGGGCGGGATTCTTTCTTGTATTTTCAGATAAATGTCGAATCATATCATAAGATGTCGGACGAAATAAATTGACATTTTCTTTAAACAAAATTACAATTATAGTTGTAATAAGACAGAAAACGGTATGTACCGATCTGCACACATCGGGTACATAACACACATAACACAACAAATCAACATATAACAAAACAACACACACAGGTAACAAGGTTACCACAAATGTAAAAATAATAATAGGGAGAAAAGAATAAGATGAACAAAATGAATGAATTGTGCGAAATGGAATTAACAGGTCGTTACGAGGAGAAACTTTCTGCTCTGAAAGCGGAAATCAGTGCAGCAGATGAGTATATCAGGCAGGATAACAGTGACCTGACGGAATTTGAGAACCGATATGAGCGCTTAGATATCCCGTATCGTGTAAAAAGATTTCTGGATGACTATATTGCGTGTATGCAGACAAAATATGAACGTCTTGCAGACCTGTGCTATCTGGCAGGAGAACAAGGATTATAAAAAAAATCTTGTTTTATCTGTCGAAATAAAGTATTGTAGTAATATACTATATTTACGACAGATAAGGAGAAAATGCGTTATGTACAGAAAGAAAAATTTTATAAGTCTGGGAATGAGCCTGGTTCTGGCAGCAGGAATTACGGTAACACCTGTAACAGCAGCAGATTTCACAGATGGTACAGTTTCTGAATTTAATTCAGATGATGCAACAGAATTTGATGTACAACAGGAAACTGCGGATAATGCGGAGTTTGCATCAGATACAGAGGATAGCATTTCGGACAAAGCAGGTTCAAATGAAGCAGATTCAGACGAAGAAGTCTTTGCAGAGGCTGTAATTCCGGACGAAAACGGTGCTGTGGATAACAGACAGCTTCTGGAGAAATATCTGAATGACATTCTGTACGGACAGGATCCGGACACACAGCCAGCAGCTTCTCTGGGTGAGGATGTACTGAATGGACAGCAGCAGACCTTATATGAGGAACTTAAGAGTAAAATCAGCGCAGTGGCATCGAAAGGTGGTTCTACCAGGTTTAAAGTCAGTTCAGATCTGGGACTGACCTGGCAGACAACAGCAAGCGGTAATGCGCTCAAAAGAGAAGTAGCCGCACACCTTAATGAACTGGATATTTCAAAGATTATCGATTGCCTGGCTGTAGATTGTCCATATGAATTGTACTGGTACGAAAAGACTGCAGCCACTACCTGGCAGTATGGTTACAGCACAAAGGCAACAGGAAACAAAACAACTGTAAAAATTGAAAATCTTTCCATATCTATGCCGGTGATCAGCAGTTATGCTTCCGGTAAATATAGAGTAAATGCAGGGATTGTACAGCTTGCAAAAAGTGCAGCAGAAAATGCCAGAATGATCGTAAAAGAATTTCAGGGTTATACAGAGACAGAAAAGCTGTACGGATATAAAGAAATGATCTGCTACCTGACTTCCTACAATGATGATGTGACGGAGGATGATGAATACGGAGATCCATGGCAGTTAATCTATGTTTTTGACGGAGATGACAGTACTAATGTGGTCTGTGAAGGTTATTCCAAGGCATTTCAGTATCTGTGCGATCTCAGTGACATTACCTGCTATACAGTGACCGGTATGATGAATGGCGGTACAGGTGAAGGTCCTCATATGTGGAATATTGTGGCAAATAACGGTAAATATTATATGGCAGATATCACAAACAGCGATGAAGGAACAGTTGGAGAAGACGGAGGTCTGTTTCTGGATACTCCGATTTCAGGAAGTATTTCCCGGGGCTATACATATGCGACAGACAGTGCGAATATATATTTTGCATATGACAAAGAAGCAAAGAGCTTATATGGAACCGGAAAAAATTCCATTCTTTATATGACGCAGGAAACGTATTCTGCTGATGATCTGACTGCAAAACCGGCAAAAACTTCAATTACAGGTATATCAAACAGGACTGCCGGAAAACTTGTGATTACATGGAAAAAGGCAAAGAGTGCAGACGGATATGAGATCTATCGCCGGGCAGGAACCACTAATCCATACGTAAGAGCAGCAGTAATTAAATCCGGTTCAACTACAAAATACACAAATGCAAAACTGCAAAAAAGGACATACATATTATTACAGAATCCGTTCATACAGATATGATGAGAATGGAAAAAAGATATACAGCGGCTGGTCAACAGTAAAGAAGCAGAAAGTAAAATGAAATCGGTAATCAGAAAAAGACACAAAGGATAACGTGGATAAAACAATGATGAAAGTACTTTCGTAAAAACAGAGTACACAGTTTCAGGGGATTTTCTTGCCATATGTGGAACATCATGATACAATGAGACACGATATGACAGAGAGAACCCCTGAAATTTTATTATATTATAAGAAATTACTCCATAATGCTCTTATAATATAATAAAGTAGTATTTTTATAATGCTGTAAATATCTGGAAAATATGGGAGGAATAAATATAAATGTGTGGAATTGTTGGATTTACAGGTAATCATCAGGCAGCACCTATATTATTATATGGTCTGTCCAGACTTGAATACAGAGGTTATGATTCAGCGGGACTTGCAGTTCGCGACGGCGAAGGTGATACAGAGGTTATTAAAGCGAAAGGCAGACTGAAAGTTCTTGCAGATAAAACTAATAATGGAGAATCTGTACCTGGAACATGTGGTATCGGACATACCCGTTGGGCGACACATGGAGAACCATCTGAGACAAATGCGCATCCCCATATGAGTGATGACGGTAACGTAGTAGCAGTTCATAATGGAATCATTGAGAATTATCAGGAACTGAAAGACAAACTGATCCGCAATGGCTATGAGTTTTATTCATCTACAGACACTGAAGTAGCAGTTAAACTGGTAGATTATTATTATAAGAAATATCTCGGAACACCGGTAGATGCCATTAACCATGCAATGGTCCGTATCCGCGGTTCCTATGCTCTTGCGATCATGTTTAAAGACTACCCGGGAGAGATTTATGTGGCAAGAAAAGACAGCCCGATGATCCTTGGGGTGGAGAACGGTGAATCTTACATTGCATCCGATGTTCCTGCAATTTTAAAATACACCAGAAATGTATATTATATTGGAAATCTGGAGATGGCTCGTATCAGAAAAGGGGAGATCACGTTCTACAATCTGGATGGTGATGAAATCCAGAAAGAGCCGAAAACAATTGAATGGGATGCAGAAGCGGCGGAGAAAGCGGGATTTGAACATTTCATGATAAAAGAAATTCATGAACAGCCGAAAGCAGTTCGGGATACTTTGAATTCTGTACTCAAAGATGATTGTATTGATCTCTCAGAAGTAGGTCTTACAGATGAGGAGATCAAAAAGATCAGCCAGATCTATATTGTAGCCTGTGGCTCTGCTTACCATGTGGGAATGGCAGCCCAGTATGTGATCGAAGATCTGACAAGGATTCCGGTACGTGTGGAACTGGCATCGGAATTCCGATACAGAAATCCGATTTTAGATCCGGAAGGTCTTGTGGTCATTGTCAGCCAGTCAGGGGAAACAGCAGACAGCCTTGCGGCACTTCGTGAGGCGAAACAGAGAGGTATCCGTACACTGGGAATTGTCAATGTGGTAGGTTCTTCCATTGCCAGAGAAGCGGATAATGATTTTTTACACTCTGGCGGGACCGGAAATTTCTGTAGCAACTACCAAGGCATACAGTACCCAGCTGATTGCTTCCTATGCACTGGCAGTGCAGTTTGGAAAGGTCAGAGAACAGATTACAGAAGAAAAATATCAGGAGCTGATTGCAGAGCTGAAGACACTTCCGGATAAGATTGCCAAGATCATTGAAGATGACAAAGAGCGTATCCAGTGGTTTGCGGCTAAGCAGGCAAATGCCAGGGATGCTTTCTTTATCGGACGTGGTATTGACTATGCCATCAGTATGGAAGGCAGCCTGAAGATGAAAGAAGTCAGTTATGTACACACAGAAGCTTATGCTGCCGGAGAACTGAAACATGGCACAATCTCTCTGATTGAGGACGGAACTCTTGTAATCGGTATTCTCACGCAGAATCACCTCTATGAGAAAACAGTCTCCAATATGGTAGAATGTAAGAGCCGCGGTGCATACCTGATGGGACTTACCACATATGGACACTATAATATAGAAGATACTGCAGATTTTACAGTTTATATTCCGAAAACAGATCCGCACTTTGCAACTTCACTGGCAGTTATTCCCTTGCAGCTGCTTGGCTATTATGTCAGTGTAGCCAAAGGCCTGGATGTAGATAAGCCGAGAAATCTGGCTAAGAGTGTAACTGTAGAATAGTGCCGGGAAAACAATACAATATGTAGCGTAATGCCACAGACTGTAAAGGATTAATACGGTCTGCGGCATTTTTTTTCCAAAATTCCCAAAATCTCATGAAAATAGATTTGATTTTGAATAACAGAAGGATGCTCCGGTTTCAGTGTTCTGGCTTTCCGGTGAAATTCAAAAGCTTCTTTGTGCATTCCGGATTTGTCCAGACATACACATAATTGCAGAAATGGTATGAAATTATGGCAGTCCGGAATATAGAATCCTCCGTTTTGGTTGTTGTCCGGTGCAAGAAGTGCCTGATGATACCAGTGAGCTGCCATGGAAAAGTTCTGTTTCATAAAAAATATTTTCCCAATCTCACAGCATATTTCGGCTCTTGGAATATCTGACATGAAACTGTGAAACAGTATCTCAAGAGCATGCTGGTCATTGCCTGATGCCTGATAACAATAGGAGAGAACCAGACAACTGTCCAGTCTGTTTTCAATCCAGCCGTCCGGTTCTTTCAGAAATTTTTTCAGAACACAGATGGCATACTCGTATTGCTTATGATAAAAGAGTTCCCGGCCATAATAAAATAAGTCTCTGGGTTCCAGAGGCTCTCCTTCTTCGATCATCTGTTGATAGATGTGCAGATTTCGAAAGGAAGAGCAGGGTTTTATTTTGCGATGTTCAATCTGTATGGGAGAATAAAGGATGTTCCCGGTGGGAATGATGGATTCATGAACTCTTCCCCGCCATCTGAAATTTCGGGAAGTTTTTAAAGATGCGTTCTCTGTAACAGGAGAATGCAGCATGATTCCATTCATCGAAATCTGTGACATAATCCATCATAACCATATCTGTGTTCGGACTCAGTGTTTCTTTTAATTGTTTTAGTCTGTACAGATTTTCCTGAGTGATCATGTCGTCTGCATCCAGCCACATCCAGTAATCAGTACTGACTTTTTCCGAAATAAAATTCCGGGCAGCAGAAAAATCATTTTTCCATGGAAAATCATAAACTTCTGCTGTAAATTCTCTGATAATTTCTTTGGTCCTGTCTGTAGAACCGGTATCACAGATAAGAATTTTGTCTACAATTTCTTTCATGGGTTTCAGGATACGCGGCAATACTTTTTTCTTCAATTTTTTACAATCATACAAAGGCTGAGAGAAATCATGGAAGATAATTTAAAGCACCTTTTGAGAAAATCAGGAGGAGCATTTGCCCCTCCTGAGGTTTAAGTTGCAAGAAGTCCGGCTGCGCGGAGATTTGCGAGAAGCTGATTAAACTGGGTTACAATATCTGTCTGACCTGTGGCATCTGCTACGGCTGCTGCCGGAGCTACAGTACCGGCAGGTCCGGTAGCACCAGTGGCACCAGTAGGTCCGGCAGGCCCGGCAGCACCAGTAGGTCCGATAGGCCCGGCAGGGCCAGTAGGTCCGATAGCTCCGGAAGGTCCGGCAGGGCCAGTGGCTCCGGTAGCTCCGACAGGTCCGGTAGCGCCAGTGGCTCCAACAGGTCCGACAGGACCTGGGTAGCCTTGAAGTCCGGGTTCACCCTGGGGGCCCTGAGGTCCCATTGGACCAACGGGACCGGGACAGCCTCTGGGTCCGGTAGGACCAGGACAACCGCGCGGCCCCTGAGGTCCCTGACAGTCACAGCTGCAGCGATTGTTATTGTTACAACAGGATGTACCGGATAATTCCGGATCATCTGAGGTATGACGACTAAACAGCATAGAAAAGTATCACCTCTGGAAAAATCTTATATCGTCAGACTAGACAGTCTGCCCGGCAGACTATAATTTTACAGGACATTCCGGCAGTTGTCGTGGAATCTGACAATAATAGATTGCAGTTCTCGATATTAGTATATGTTTCATATGTGAGTTTGTGACTTACTATTGTATAACTGTCAACTACCCATTACCTAAAGGCAATGGGCTTGTAACTGCCCAGTCGTAGTAACGGTTTACGCCTTCGACCTTTTATCCCCCTAAAGTGGCGCTACATCATAGGGTGGGTGACAGCATCCTTTACAGATAAGATATACTCATCTGTAACTGTATCAGGTACTAAACTTCCCATGCTATACAGCAAACATTCTTTTACGGGTAAGATTTCATGCAATACGCGAGATTTTTTACTTTATAGGAAAGAAATATAAAAACTGCTGTGGAAAATAATTATATTTTCCTGACAGGATAATTATCAAAAATGAAAAGAGTCTGATGCATAAAACATATAGGTTTATGCGTTGGATTCATTTTTTGTCTCTTGCCCAATAAGTTCCGGTATGCTATGATAAACAAAAGCATATTTTCTAATTATCTAAATCTATGTAATTGCCCGGTATTTTCGACAGTTACAGCCAAATCTCAATTCATATACAGATCATGAATCTGTTCTTTCAGAAAAGTCATGCTTTAATTTTCACTATTTATTTTCAGCAGGAGTTTTCTAAAAGACAGGAACTCCTGAACATATTTATCAAGGAGGTTATAAGATGCTGTATAAGAAGACAGAAACGCTATCAATAATAAGGAGGGAGGGTGAGATAATGGGTATGTTTGTAAATCCGAATGCTGCAGCATTTCAGTGTGCAGTTAATTCGGAAGTATATATAGATAAAACAGGATTATTGGAATATACAAATAAAGTATTGGGCACAAATGCCAGGTTTATATGTAACAGTCGTCCGCGCAGATTTGGGAAATCTGTTACGGTAGATATGCTGACTGCATATTACAGTAAGGGATGTGACACTGGAAAAAATGTTTTCAGGACTGGAAATCAGCAGATGCCCAGATTTTTATGAACATTTGAATAAATATGATGTCATTCATTTTGATGTACAATGGTGCTGTATATCAGCAGGCTCCAGTGAGAATTTAATTTCATATATCACGAATATCGTTGTTTCCGAATTAAGAGAGACTTATCCCGAAGTCAATCTGGAGGAAAACAGCACTATATATGGAGCAATGGCACGCATTAATACTGCATTAGGAAAACAGTTTATTGTAATCATTGATGAATGGGATGTCCTGATCCGTGATGAAGCCCATAATCAGGCAGCGCAGGAAATATATATCGATTTTCTCAGAAATATGTTTAAAGGAATTGAGGCATCAAAATATATTGCACTTGCATATCTGACCGGAATTTTGCCGATAAAGAAATTAAAAACCCAGTCTGCCTTAAATAATTTCACACAGTTTACAATGCTTAATGCCGGCCCATTGACACCATATATCGGTTTTAACGAAGACGAAGTAATCGATTTGTGTGAAAAATATGAGATAGATTTTGCAGAAGTGAGGCGGTGGTACGATGGTTACCGTCTTGGAGATTACCATGTATATAATCCCAATGCGTTAGTAAATCTGACAATTATGCGGACATTCCAGAGCTACTGGTCACAGACAGGAACCTATCTGTCAATCCTGCCACTGATCAACATGGATTTTGATGGTCTGCGGACATCCATTATAGAGATGCTGTCCGGTTCCTCTGTAGAAGTAAATGTGAATGAATTTCAGAATGATATGGTCAGCTTCGCAGACAAAGATGATGTATTGACTCTGCTGATTCACCTGGGTTACCTTGCCTACGACCAGAGAACCCAGAGAGCTTACATTCCCAATGAAGAAATCCGTCAGGAATTTCGTGCCGCAACCAAACGAAATAAATGGAATGAACTGATTGAATTCCAGCAGGAATCTGAAAAACTGCTGGAAGCCACCTGGGAAATGGATGCAGAAACAGTTGCTGAACAGATAGAGAAAATCCATGCAGAATACACATCAGTGATTCAGTACAATAACGAGAATTCTCTGAGCAGCGTACTCAGTATTGCCTACTTAAGTGCAATAAAATACTATTTTAAGCCAATCCGGGAACTCCCGACAGGAAGAGGCTTCGCAGATTTCGTCTTCATCCCCAAACCACTGTACAGAGACTATTATCCTGCATTACTCGTCGAACTGAAATGGAACAAAGACGCAGAAACTGCTCTGAATCAGATAAAAGAACGAAAATATCCAGAGTCATTACAGCAGTATACAGGAGATATTTTGCTGGTGGGGATCAACTACGATAAAAAAGAAAAAGTACATCAGTGTGTAATCGAAAAATGGTTTCCACTGTGTATATAGAACGTAACTTCAAAAGAATCATATAAGTTATGAGAAAAGACATTCTACTCCAGTGGATGGAATGTCTTTTTATATAATTTTTAGCTTGCATCTATGTAAAATTGATATCAGAAAATTCCCTCTTTTTATGTTGACATTACTAAAAGCAAGACTATAATGAAAACCGAAAAAAGAATCTGACACGATTGGAAAGGGGAAGTTAATTATGAGTACAGTTTTGCCAAGAGAAGAAGCAGTAGAAACAATTTTTTACTAAAATTTTGGCTTCGCCGGAAGCATCCGGACGATTAAGCGGAGTTTTTTATGACCATATAGATGACGACCATCGTCTGACAGATAATGACAGAGATCATTTCCTGCAGGTATTGTTTCATGCGTACCAGAACGGTGATATCAGTGCACTGCTGTTGGAATTATGCGGCAGAAGTATGTTTGACCTGTTAAGGGAGGCTTATCTGATCCCGAAGAGATTCCACGGAAAAGCAGGAGAGAACCCGGTGCTCCTTACAGATGCAGCCGGAGAACTTCTTCCCGGGGAAAAGGTTTCAGCCAGAGAATATGCAAAATTCAAGGAAACATATGAACATCATGAATGTGCCCCCAGATCTGCGCTGTATCTTGCAGATGGTTATGATCTTGTCCGTACCTATACAGAAGGTCTGAACATTACAGAAGAAAAAGATAACCGTAAACGTGGTGTCCTGGCTCTTTATGCACTTCCCGACACCTGTAAACTGGGTCTGACAGAAGCACAGGCATATGCCGTTGTATGGGATGCTTTCCAGAAGATTCAGGAAGAAGCCCCAAGAGCCATGGTATACTACGGACAGGAAACAGGTCTGAAGAAAGAGAATCCGGATAAACCCTATGATGAAATTGGAATTCTTCTTCCTATCCAATGAATTTGAGTAAAAAAATGCTGCAGCATTTAGACGAGATTGACGGAATCGTACTGGCATGCAGGGAAAAAATGATGGAAAAAGCAGGAAATGACAGTCTGCAGCTTTAACAAATCAAGCAAGTAGCAAAGCGGATGATTTTATCCGATTGACAATATAGAATGAGGAAGTGAGAAAAATGCCGCAGGAAGTGATTAAAAAGAACCATATGGATGTTGCCTGGCATGAGTATACAGATGAAAATGGGGGAAATGTACCAGTTGTAGATTCCAGCATCGCAGAGAAAGCATCCATTATCGGACGTGTGGGGATTATGTTGCTCTCATGCGGTACCGGAGCATGGAGAGTGAGAAGTTCCATGAATACACTGGCAGAAGCACTTGGCATTACGTGTACGGAGGATATTGGTCTGATGTCCATTGAATATACATGTTATGACGGAGAAAATGGTTTTACCCAGTCGTTGTGCCTGACTAATACAGGCGTAAATACTTTGAAGTTAAATCGTCTGGAACACTTTATCCGAAACTTTGAAAAAGAAGGAAAACATATGTCAGGAGAACAGCTGCATACATTTCTTGACAATATTGAAAAAACACATGGTCTATATTCCCCGCCTGCACTGGGACTTGCTGCAGCGATCGCATGCTGCGGATTTACATTCCTTCTTGGGGGCGGTCCGATCGAGATGTTCTGTGCATTTGTCGGGGCAGGAATTGGAAATTATCTCCGCTGCAAACTGACCAAACACCATTTTACATTGTTCTTATGTATTGTGTCTTCTGTATCTCTGGCATGTTTTGCATATGCAGGTCTGCTCAAACTTGGAGAAATATTATTTGGTATTTCTGTTCAGCACGAAGCGGGATATATCTGTGCAATGCTCTTTATCATACCGGGATTTCCGTTTATTACCAGTGGTATTGACCTTGCAAAACTGGATATGCGTTCAGGAATAGAACGTCTGACTTATGCTTTGATCGTTATTCTGGTAGCTACTATGTCAGCATGGATCATGGCACTGATCCTGCATTTGAAACCTGTAGATTTTATAAAACTTTCACTGTCAACAGAGCAGTGGATCTTATTCAGGCTTCTTGCAAGTTTCTGCGGAGTGTTTGGATTCTCTATCATGTTTAACAGTCCGGTTCGTCTGGCAGTCGCAGCAGCCGGGATAGGAGCAGTTGCCAATACTCTGAGACTGGAACTGGTAGACCTTGCAAATATTCCTCCTGCTGCAGCTGCATTTATTGGTGCACTTACTGCGGGACTTCTGGCGTCCCTGCTGAAGAATAAAGTCGGATATCCAAGGATATCTGTAACAGTTCCCTCAATCGTTATCATGGTTCCGGGATTATATTTATACAGAGGATTTTATAATCTTGGTATTATGTCATTATCAGTAGCTGCATCTTGGTTTGCGTCTGCGATCCTTATCATTGCAGCGTTGCCATTAGGGCTAATCTTTGCACGTATTCTGACAGATAAAGCTTTCAGATACTGTACTTAACCGAATCAAAAATCAGGGAAATCCCCAACCACTGCTTAAATTGCAAAAAGCAATAAGCAGTGGTTGGGGATTTGTTCGTATTAGAAAAAGTTAAAGCTCTTGCTGATAAAATGTGTAACGGTTGTTTAATTATGAATATGCAGCAAACGAATTGCAAGTATCTACTCCAATAGGAAAATGTGAAAATTATATCAAACTAACAAACAATTTTATGCTTCCAAACAAATATTTAAACGGAAAAAATTGTTCAGGTTTCTGTACAAAAGCTCTTGTCAAATTTTTTGACAATGTGTTATCATTGAGACGTCAATTTTGTTAGGAGAAAAGGAGTATTAAGATTATGAGCAGTAAAATTACTATCATTGGAGCCGGCAGTGTCGGTGCCACCATCGCGTACACTTTATCAAGTCAGGATATTGCATCTGAAATCGTTCTGATCGATATCAATAAACAGAAAGCAGAAGGCGAAGTTCTGGATATCATCCAGGGAACCTGCTTCAGAGATCCTATTTCCATCATTGCCGGAGATTATGAAGATGCCAAAGACTCTGACATCGTTATCATCACATCCGGTATCGCACGTAAACCGGGACAGACGAGACTTGAACTTACACAGACAAACGTAAATATCCTTAAGTCCATCACACCGGAGATTGTAAAGGCTGCACCAAACGCTCTTTACCTGATCGTAAGCAATCCGGTCGATATTATGACTTATGTATTTACAAAGATTTCCGGACTTCCGGAGAATCAGATCCTTGGTTCCGGTACCATCCTTGACTCTGCACGTCTGCGTTGCGGATTATCCGAGCACTTCCAGATTGCACAGAGTAACATCCATGCTTATGTATTTGGTGAACATGGCGATACATCCTTTATTCCATGGTCCGGAGCTTATATTTCCGGTGTAAGTGTGGATGAATACTATGAACTGGAGAAAAAGCTCGGAAAAGATATCGAGCCGATCGACAAAGAAGCAATGCTTCAGTATGTACAGAAATCCGGCGGCGAGATCATCTCCAAGAAAGGTGCAACTTTCTATGCAGTATCTTCCTCTGTATGCAAACTTTGCAGCTTGCTGGTATCTTCTTCCGAATCTATTTCCACAGTTTCTACCATGATGCATGGAGAATATGGAATTGAAGATGTATGCTTAAGTACTTTAACTCTGGTAGGACCAAACGGTGTGCAGGGTAAAGTTCCAATGAGAATGAACAAAGCTGAAATCGAACAGCTTCAGAAGAGTGCGGATGCACTCAAAGAAATTATTGCTCAGATTGACCTTGATTAATCATAAATCAGACGAATGATCCGGGAGAGTGAGAAAGTCACCTCACTCTTCCGGATAACAGAAAGTTACTGTTTACTCCTTTTTTCATTCATGAGTCAAAATTCCATCTTGCAGCGGAGGCAAAGGAGTTTTGACTGTTATGAATTAAAACAGAAATGGAAAAAAGGTATTGCTTTTTTAGGTTTCTGAAACGAAAGTCTGATTATGAGTAATATGAGTAAATAGAAAAGCGGATGACTTAATCTGTTTGAAAAAGTTAATTTAGATCAGGAAGAGATAAGCAGAGGTGTTGATGCCAAAAAAAATATCAAAAACCTCTTGTTAAAATGTTATCAATATGATATGATATATGTCGGAAATCGAGCTGATACACTCCTTTAATTGCGGAGGAAGGGTGTGCGAACTCTTTTATTTTCTATGTCTCAAAAAAGATATAAAAAGTAATTGTATTAGACTTGATTTATATTTTTGTCTATAGATTGTTAAAAAAATGACAAAGATTAGCAAGCACTAACTGCAACACGAATTTACCTGAACAACTAAGAAAGGATAATGTTAAGTATGAAGTACAGTTATTATCCGGGTTGTACCCTGAGAAACAAGGCGAAAGATCTGGACGAATATGCCAGAGCCAGCGCCAGAGCACTTGGGTTTGAACTGGAAGAGATCGAAGACTGGCAGTGCTGCGGAGGTGTTTATCCTCTGGGAACTGACGAAATTGCTACGAAGCTTTCTTCTGTACGTGCTCTTAATCAGGCCAAAGAAAAGGGCCAGGATCTGGTAACAATCTGCTCTGCCTGTCATCACGTGATCAAACGTGTCAATGATGATATGAAAAATGTGGAGGATATCCGCACCAGAGCAAATAATTACATGCAGCTTGATGAGCCTTATGAAGGCGAGACAACAGTGCTCCATTATCTGGAAGTACTTCGCGACAAAGTCGGTTTCGACAAGCTGAAAGAGAAGGTAGTAAACCCGCTTACAGGAAAGAAAATCGGAGCCTATTACGGATGTCTCTTATTACGTCCAGGCAAGATCATGGCTTTTGATGATCCGGAGAATCCGACAATCATGGAAGATTTCATCCGTGCACTTGGGGCAGAACCGGTAATCTATCCATACAGAAATGAATGCTGCGGCGGTTACATTTCTCTGAAAGAAAAAGATATGTCTCAGAACATGTGTCAGAAAATCGAAGACAGTGCGAAAGGCTTTGGCGCAGATATGCTGATCACAGCCTGTCCATTGTGTAAATATAATTTAAATAAAAACGCTTCCAGCGAACTGCCTGTATATTATTTCACAGAGCTCCTTGCAGAAGCCCTCGGAGTAAAAGAGGAGGTAGCGAAATGAGAAACGAACATTCAGCAGCAGAGAAAATTAAAGAAATCTCAGGAACAAATCCGCTGAAATGTATGAAATGTGGAAAATGTTCTGCTACCTGTCCATCCTTCAATGAAATGGATATCAAACCACATCAGTTTGTATCCTATGTTGTAAACGAAGATATTGAAGCACTTGTCAATTCAAAATCTCTCTGGAAATGTCTTTCCTGCTTTGCCTGCGTGGAGCGTTGCCCAAGAGATGTAAAACCTGGAAAGCTCATTGATGCAGCAAGACAGTTAGTTGTCCGTGAAAAAGGCGGAGATTATCTGAAAGCAGATGAGATCCCGGAACTTCTTGATCCGGAACTGCCACAGCAGCTTCTGGTAAGTGCATTCAGAAGATACAGGAGGTAAGTCAGAGTGCAGAGAATAGGTGTATTTGTCTGTCATTGTGGAAGCAATATTGCCGCTACGGTAGATGTAAAAAAATGTTGTTGAATTAGCTGCAAAAGAGCCGGGTGTCGTTCATGCAGAAGACTACCAGTACATGTGCTCAGAAGCAGGCCAGGCTAAGATCCAGGAAGCCATCAGAGAGAAGAACCTGACAGGTGTTGTTGTCTGTTCCTGTTCTCCGCGTATGCATGAGGCAACTTTCAGAAAAGCAGCTGAAAGAGCCGGACTGAACCCATACATGGTGGAGATCGCAAATATCCGTGAACACTGCTCCTGGATCCACAAGGATATGGAAGAGGCTACAAAGAAAGCCGTAATCCTTGCCAGAGCAGCAATCGCAAAAGTGAATTTAAATGCTCCTCTTCAGCCGGGAGAGAGCCGTGTTACAAAGAGAGCCCTGATCATCGGCGGCGGTATTGCCGGAATCCAGACAGCTCTGGATATTGCAGATGCAGGATATGAAGTAGATATCGTAGAGAAAACTCCAAGTATCGGCGGAAGAATGTCACAGCTTGACAAAACATTCCCTACACTTGACTGTTCTGCATGTATCCTCACACCGAAAATGGTAGAGGCAGCAGCCCATGAGAAGATCAATATCTATACATACAGTGAAGTAGAACATGTCAGCGGTTTCGTAGGTGATTTCACCGTTGATATCAGAAAGAAAGCAAGAAGTGTAAATATGGACAAATGTACAGGCTGCGGTGTCTGCCAGGAAAAATGTCCGTCCAAGAAGATTCCGAACGAATTTAACAGAGGATTAAATAACAGAACCGCTATTTACACTCCGTTTGCACAGGCCATCCCAAATGTTCCGGTTATTGACCGTGAGAACTGTATCAAGTTTAAAACCGGAAAATGTGGAGTATGTTCCAAGGTATGTCAGGCAGGAGCCATTGAATACGATCAGCAGGATGAGATCGTAACACAGAAATATGGTGCCATCGTAGTTGCTACAGGTTTCGATACCATCAAGCTTGACAAATACGATGAATATGCATACAGCCAGAGCAAAGATGTGATCACATCTCTGGAACTGGAACGTATTATGAATGCAGCAGGTCCTACAAAGGGACACTTAGAGCGTCTTTCCGACGGAAAGGCTCCGAAAGAGCTGGTATTTATCCAGTGTGTGGGAAGCAGATGTTCTGATGACAGAGGAAAGCCATACTGCTCCAAGATCTGCTGTATGTACACAGCAAAACATGCAATGCTGATCCGTGATAAATATCCGGATACAAATGTAACCGTATTCTATATTGATGTCCGTACTCCAGGTAAAAACTTCGATGAGTTCTACAGAAGAGCCGTAGAACAGTACGGCGTAAACTACATCAAAGGCCAGGTAGGAAAAGTTATTCCACAGCCGGACGGAAGCCTTCTTGTACAGGGATCTGACCTGATCGACAACAAACAAATCCTTAAGAAAGCAGATATGGTCGTTCTTGCAACAGCCATTGAACCGAACCCGGATGTTCGTAAGATCGCTACTATGCTTACAGCAAGTATTGATACAAACAACTTCCTCACAGAAGCCCATGCAAAACTCCGTCCTGTAGAATCTCCTACAGCAGGTATCTTCCTTTCCGGTGTATGCCAGGGACCGAAAGATATTCCGGAGACAGTTGCACAGGCTGGCGCAGCAGCAGTTAAGGCAATCGGCCTTCTTGCCAAAGATAAACTGACAACCAACCCATGTACAGCAAAATCCGATGAATTGTTATGTAACGGATGTTCTACATGTGCAAATGTCTGCCCATATGGAGCAATTTCCTATGAGGATAAACAGGTAAATGACCACGGTATCCGTGAAACAAGAAGAGTAGCCGTTGTAAATACAGCACTTTGCCAGGGATGCGGCGCTTGTACAGTAGCCTGCCCGTCTGGTGCTATGGATCTGCAGGGCTTTTCCAACAGACAGATTATCGCGGAGGTAGATGCAATATGTCGATAGAAACAAACGAAGAATTCAGACCTAAGATTGTAGCATTCTGCTGTAACTGGTGTAGTTACGCAGGTGCAGACCTTGCAGGAAGCAGCCGTCTTTCTTACCCGGCTGACGTAAAGATCATCCGTGTTCCATGTTCCTGCCGTGTCAATCCAATGTTCATCCTCCGTGCTTTTGAGAAAGGTGCTGACGGTGTGATCATGTGTGGATGTCATCCTGGAGACTGTCATTACAGCACAGGTAACTACTATGCAAGAAGACGTATGACGCTTCTTTTCTCCATGCTCGACTACATCGGTGTGGAAAACGGAAGAACACGAGTAGAATGGGTTTCCGCTGCTGAAGGTGTGAAATTCTCCCAGACTATGAATGAGTTTGTAGAGAAGATCCATTCACTCGGTAAGAACGTAAGATTGGAGGATTTAAGATGCAGGAGCTGATAAATCGTGCAAAAGAACTGCTTGCTGACGGTACAGTTGCAAGAGTTCTGGGATGGAAAGCCGGAGATCTGCCTTACAATCCGGAACCGGCTTACTTTGAAACAGAAGAATCTCTGAAAGATTTTGTATATAACGGATTCTGCGGTGCAAACTTAAGCAAATATATGATCGAAGCTTCCAAACTGGAAGGCAAGACACTGGTTTGTTTAAAACCATGTGATACATACAGCTTTAATCAGCTGATCAAAGAGCATCGTGTAGACCGTGAGAAAGCTTATATCATTGGTGTTGGATGTAAAGGAAAACTGGATATCGAGAGAATCCGCAAACAGGGAATCAAAGGTATCGAAAGCATTTCCGGTGCAGAGATCACAGATGAGGCAGAAACACTGACTATTCAGACAATCTATGGTGAGAAGACCTGTGCATACAAAGATGCAATGCTTGAAAGATGTCACGTATGTAAAGGAAAAGAACATAAGATTTATGATGAACTTATCGGTGAGTCCAAAGACACAAAAGATGCAGAGCGTTTTGCAGAAGTAGAGAAGATCGAAGCAATGAGCCCGGAAGAAAAATTTGCATTCTTCCAGAGCCAGTTAAGCAAATGTATCCGCTGCAATGCCTGCCGTAATGTCTGTCCTGCATGCAGCTGCCGTAAATGTGTATTCGACAGCAATAAGTTTGACAGTGCGCAGAAAGCAAACGTGGACTCTTTCGAAGAGAAGATGTTCCACATTATCCGTGCATTCCATGTAGCAGGAAGATGTACAGACTGCGGTGAATGCAGCAGAGTATGTCCTCAGGGAATCCCACTTCACCTGTTTAACCGTAAATTTATCAAAGATATTGATACATTCTATGGTGAATATCAGGCAGGAGAGGATTCAACATCCAAGGGACCTCTTACAAACTTTACATTTGAAGATGTTGAGCCGAGTATCGTGGCAGAAAGGGGATAATGTATGTATAAGATAGCAGCAGAGAATCTGCAGGCATTATTCCAGAAGATTGCCGCAGATCAGGATTTATATTTACCGGTCAAAGTCAGTGATCAGGTAAACTTCAAAGCATGGAGCGAAGATGCAGAAGTTTGTCTTGATACTTTAAAAACTGTAAAATCACCAAAAGATGCCTTTTTTTCCACAGAGTGAAAACCTCTACACCTGTAAGAAAGAGGAGAAGAATATCTCCATTGAGCCACAGGCATTACAGGAAAAGAACTTTGTTGTGTTCGGAATGAAAGCCTGCGATATCCAGGGTGTAAAAGTACTGGATAACGTATTCTTAAGTGATCCGATCGATACTTTCTATGCAGCCAGAAGAGATCATGGTACGATTGTAGCACTTGCATGCCATGAGCCGGAAGAAAGCTGTTTCTGTAAAGTATTCGGTATTGACTGCGCAGACCCTGTTGCAGATGTTGCAACATGGATGATCGAGGGAGAGCTTTACTGGAAACCTCTTACAGAGAAAGGGGAAACCCTTACAAAAGCAGTTGCAGAACTTCTCAACGATGCTGACGAAGCAAAAGTAGAAGAAGAGAAAGCTGCGATCCACGCAATCGTAGAGAAGCTTCCGTACTCCAATCTTTCTCTGGAAGGATGGGGACAGGAAGATTACATGGATCGTTTCAATTCTCCTGTATGGGAAGAACTTTATAAACCATGTCTGGCATGTGGTACCTGTACATTTGTATGCCCTACCTGCCAGTGCTATGATATCAAAGATTATGACACAGGACACGGCGTACAGCGTTACCGCTGCTGGGATTCCTGCATGTACTCTGACTTTACAATGATGGCACACGGAAATAACCGTAACAGCCAGATGCAGCGTTTCCGTCAGAGATTCATGCATAAACTTGTTTACTATCCGGTAAACAACAATGGAATGTTCTCATGTGTAGGATGCGGCCGCTGCGTTGAGAAATGCCCATCATCCTTAAATATCGTAAAAGTCATCAAAGCTTTTGAAAATCAGGGAGGTGAAAAATAATGAGCGAATGTACCTGCCATAAAAACTACACATTAGACACACTGATCCCGAAGGTTGGTGTGATCACAGATATCCGTCAGGAGACACCGGATGTTAAAACATTCCGTGTAAACGCTCCTGAAGGAGGAAAACTTTTTGAACATATGCCTGGCCAGTGTGCAATGGTCTGCGCACCAGGTGTAAGTGAAGGTATGTTTTCCATTACTTCTTCACCTACAAATAAAGAATATCAGGAATTCAGTATTAAGAAGTGCGGTGCACTGACCGATTATCTCCACAGCCTTCAGGTTGGAGATGAGATCACAGTCCGTGGACCATACGGAAATCATTTCCCTGTAGAAGATAAATTAAAAGGTAAAAACCTTCTGTTTATCGCAGGTGGTATCGGACTTGCACCTCTTCGTTCTGTTATCAACTATGTACTGGATAACCGTGCAGATTACGGAACAGTAGATATCCTCTATGGTTCCCGTTCCGCAGATGACCTGGTACAGTTAAAAGAAATCCAGGAAGTCTGGATGAAAGCAGAGGGAGTCAATGTTTATCTGACAATTGACCGCGAACAGGAAGGCTGGGACGGACATGTTGGATTCGTTCCTTCCTATTTAAAAGAGATCGGATTCGATACAAACAAAACAGCACTTGTATGCGGACCGCCCATCATGATCAAGTTCGTTCTTGCAGGACTGGAAGAACTGGGCTTCTCCAGAGAACAGGTTTACACAACTCTGGAGCTTCGTATGAAATGCGGTATCGGTAAATGCGGCCGTTGCAATATCGGTTCCAAATACGTCTGTAAAGACGGTCCGGTATTCAGATGCGACGAGATTGATGAATTACCTGCAGAATATTGATAAGCAATGAGCAGTGCAGAAAGTGATGTGAAGGAATGCGTCATGCTTGCATATAAGCATTCTTTCACAGAATATTCTGTAGGGCGAACGCCCTCAAGCGAGAAGTAGCGTAGCGGATTCGAGCTTGTATGTGCTGCTGACGACAGATGATATATATAGAAAGGACTGGTAATCTCAAATGGAAAAGAATATGGTAAACGTATACTTTTTTCGGTAAGAAATACAGCGTACCTGCAGAACTTACAATTATGACTGCCATGGAATATGCCGGTTATACATTAAAGAGAGGATGCGGCTGCAGACACGGATTCTGCGGAGCCTGCGCAACAATCTACAGAATCAAAGGTGAAAACGAGCTGAAAACATGTCTTGCCTGTCAGACACAGGTACAGGAAGGAATGTATGTAGCAAGCATCCCATTCTTCCCTACAGATAAGAGACTCTACAACATCGAAGACCTGAAACCGAATCAGCAGGTAATGATGGAACTCTATCCGGAAATCTACAGCTGTATCGGATGTAATGCCTGTACAAAAGCATGTACTCAGGACTTAAATGTAATGCAGTACATCGCATATGCACAGAGAGGCGAACTTGAAAAATGTGCAGAGGAATCCTTCGACTGCGTAAGCTGCGGATGCTGTTCTGTAAGATGTCCGGCCGGTATTTCCCATCCGATGGTAGGTCTTCTTGCAAGACGTCTCACAGGTAAATATATCGCGCCTAAGAGCGAACATCTGGAGAAACGTGTAGAAGAAATCCACGAAGGTAAATATGATGATCTGATCGAGCAGATCATGCAGAAACCAATCACAGACATGCAGGAACTTTACAACAACAGAGAAATTGAGAAATAGGGAGGGCGTAAAACATGTATGCACCATATCCAGAAAATATGATGGAATCCATCAAAAAGGTAGAGGCTACAAGAGCACAGCGTATGGCAACAGAGCCAAGACGTCTGACTGCTGAAGAGAAAGACGCTCTTCTTGAGAAATTCCATCCGGATTATAATCCAGACGCGTTTGCAGAAATCAAAGTAGGACCGAACAAAGGACAGAAAGCTCCTCTGGAACTGGCAGAAATGCTTCATTCAACAAGCCGTCTGATCAACGAAAAAAATTGACCTTACAAAAATTGATTATGATGTAGATGTACTTGTAATCGGCGGCGGCGGTGCAGGTTCTTCCTGTGCAATCGAAGCACATAATGCAGGTGCTGATGTTATGATCGTTACAAAGCTTCGTATCGGTGATGCCAATACAATGATGGCTGAAGGTGGTATCCAGGCAGCTGACAAAGAGAACGATTCTCCTGTACAGCATTATCTGGATTGCTTCGGCGGCGGACATTTTGCAGCAAAGCCGGAACTGGTAAAGAGACTGGTAATGGAAGCTCCGGATGCCATCAAATGGCTCAATGACCTTGGTGTTGAATTTGATAAAGCAGAAGACGGAACCATGGTTACCACACACGGCGGCGGTACTTCCAGAAAGAGAATGCATGCTGCAAAGGATTATTCCGGATCTGAGATCATGCGTACCATCAGAGATGAAGTGATCAACCTTGGTATTCCGGTAGTTGAATTTACTTCAGCTGTTGAACTTCTGAAAGATGAAAAAGGACAGGTTGCAGGTGCAGTTCTCCTTAATATGGAAACAGGAGATTATTCTGTAGCAAGAGCAAAAACAGTTGTAATCGCAACAGGCGGTGCAGGAAGAATGCATTATCAGGGATTCCCGACATCTAATCACTACGGTGCAACTGCAGACGGACTTGTACTTGGATACAGAGCAGGTGCTTCCCTTCTTTATCAGGATTCTATCCAGTACCATCCAACAGGAGCCATCTATCCTTCCCAGATCATGGGTGCTCTGGTAACAGAAAAGGTTCGTTCCGTTGGCGCACAGCTTGTCAATGCAAACGGAGAAGCATATATCCATCCGCTTGAAACCCGTGACGTAAATGCTTCCGGTGTTATCCGTGAATGTGAAGAAGGCCGCGGCGTAGAAGTTCCGGGAGGACTGAAAGGTGTATGGCTTGACACTCCGATGATCGAGATCCTCGGTGGCGAAGGAACCATCGAAAAGAGAATCCCGGCTATGTTCCGTATGTACATGAACTACGGCATTGATATGAGAAAAGTTCCTATCGTTATTTATCCGACACTTCACTACCAGAACGGTGGTCTTGAGATTAACGGAGACGGATTCACAAAAGAAATTCCAAACCTGTTAGTTGCAGGAGAAGCCGCAGGTGGAATCCACGGAAGAAACAGACTGATGGGTAACTCTCTTCTGGATGTAATCGTATTTGGAAGAAATGCCGGTAAAAAAGCAGCTGCAAAATGCAAGAACGTAGAGCTTGGTGAAATGAACCTGGATCATATCTACAAATATGCAGATGAACTGGACAAAGCAGATTTACATACTGACAAAGTATCTCCATTACTGCTTCCAAAATATGCCCGTCACGAGCAGCGCTGATAAAAGGTCAGACAATCAGAATATAAAAGTTACTGTAACCAGTATACGATAAAAATGTTCCGGTATCGGTGCCGGGAAATTGCCGTTACCGGAAACCTTTGATATAATGAAAAAGGGAATATGTCATTGCTTAATGGCATATCCAAAAATAGAGAAGGGAGCTTACCAGAATGCGTGAAGTAGAAGTAAGCAGACTTACAGATGTCATCGAAAAACTCTGTATCGAAGCAAATGAACATCTTCCGGAAGATGTAAAATGCGCCATCAAAACATGCCGCGCATGTGAAGATGGAGAGATTGCCAAGGGTGTCCTTGACAACATTATTGAGAATTTTGATATTGCAGATAATGAGAATGTGCCGATCTGCCAGGATACAGGAATGGCATGTGTATTCCTTGAAATCGGACAGGATGTACATTTTGTTGGGGGAGATCTGAACGATGCCATCAATGAAGGTGTACGCCGGGGATATGACAAGGGATATTTAAGAAAATCTGTAGTAAAGGATCCGGTTCGCCGCGGAAACACAGGCGACAATACACCGGCTATGATCTACACAGAAATCGTTCCCGGAGATCAGGTAAAGATCACAGTAGGCCCGAAAGGCTTTGGAAGTGAGAACATGAGCCAGATCCGTATGTTCAAACCATCTGCAGGATTACAGGGAATCAAGGATTTCATCCTTGAAGTAGTAGAGACAGCAGGCCCCAACCCATGTCCTCCAATGGTAGTGGGAGTTGGTATCGGAGGAACCTTTGACAAATGTGCACTTCTTGCAAAGAAAGCACTGATGAGACCTCTGGATACTCAGAATCCGGATCCGTTCTATGCTGATCTTGAGAAAGAAATGCTGGAAAAAGTAAACAAGCTTGGAATCGGACCTCAGGGATTTGGTGGAAAGACAACAGCCATCGGCCTGAATATTGAAACAATGCCGACTCATATTGCAGGTATGCCATGTGCAGTTAATATCAACTGCCATGTAACCCGTCATAAATCGGAGGTGATCTGAGATGGAAAGAAAGAAAATTACACTTCCACTTACAAGAGAGCTGGCAAAAACTCTCCATGCAGGTGATCAGGTATTATTAACAGGTACTATTTATACATCACGTGATGCAGGACACAAGAGAATGTGCGAAGCTCTTGCAAAAGGTGAGAAAATTCCATTTGATCCTACTGATGCAACCATCTACTATGTAGGACCAACTCCTGCAAAACCAGGCGCAGTCATCGGCTCTGCAGGCCCTACAACCAGCGGACGTATGGATGCTTATGCACCCACAATGATGTCTGTGGGAGCAAGAGGAATGATCGGTAAAGGTGCCCGCCTTCCTGAAGTAGTAGATGCCATGAAGAAATATGACGGTGTATACTTCGGAGCTATCGGCGGTGCAGGTGCACTTCTTGCAAAATGCATCAAAAAGGCTGAACTGATCGCATATGAAGACCTGGGAGCAGAAGCACTTCGTAAATTATATGTAGAGGATATGCCTCTTGTAGTCATCATTGACTCAGAAGGTAATAATCTGTACGAGATGGGAAAAGCAGAATATCTCAAAGAACATGGAGATAAGTAATTCTGCAGATACATAAAAAAGTAACTTCCATATGCTGTAGACATACAGTATATGGAAGTTGCTTTATATAGCCAAATTATATATATATTGTATCCAATATATAAAAATCATATATACAATAATATGAATTATATCTTTTACATTTGACCTATAAACGTATAACATGATAATCAGGGTCAGGGACCCGCCAAACATGAGAAAAGCAGCGATTTTACGCAGTAAAATCAGCGGAATTTTCGAATGTTTTGAGAAAGGACGGTAAAAGAATAAAGGCAGTTATCCGTACAGGAGATAACTGCAAATAAACTTGAACGGGGAAAATCATGAAAGATCATAATCAACATGAGATACAAATGTCGGAAGCCTTTTTAAACAGTGCGTTCCTGGCACTGTCAGGAGGTTTTCAGGATGCTTACACCTATAATGCAAGAAACGAAGTATTCTGTAATGCACAGACAGGAAACGTCGTTCTTATGAGCCAGCACTTTATGGCAGGAGAACTGACAGCAGGACTGGGATATTTCTTTCCTATCATATCCTTTGCATTAGGGGTGTGGGTTGCAGAGAAAATACAGGCAAATTATAAATATGCTCAGAAGCTCCACTGGCGGCAGGGTGTTCTGCTGGCAGAAATCCTGATCTTATTTACAGTAGGTTTCCTGCCAACCGAATACAATATGCTGGCAAATGCCATGGCATCTTTCGCCTGTGCAATGCAGGTACAGTCCTTCCGCAAGGTAAACGGATATTCCTATGCAAGTACTATGTGTATCGGTAATTTGCGCAGTGGTACAGCTGCGTTGTCAGTTTATTTTCGTGAAAAAAAATCAAAACAGCTAAAACAGGCGATGTATTATTTTGGAATCATCCTTATGTTTGCCTTGGGTGCCGGCATTGGAGGAAATCTGTCCATACGCTATGGAATCAGAATGATCTGGGTTTCCTGTGGATTCCTTATGATCAGCTTTCTGTTGATGTTTATAGAAAAATATAAGCATTTCCATGAGGAACATGAAATTAAATAATGCAGCCATTTCCAGAAAGGTCATTGAGAAGAAGATAATATTCTTTTCAATGATCATTTTTTTGTTTTGATATTGCTATTAAATTAACAACCCTGTTAAAGAAATTGCTTTTCATTTATATACATTTATGAATACTACACATCTATAGCAAATTATTATAAATTTATTTCAGAAAATTGCAAAAATGATATTGTGCAAAACAACCATATAATGTATAATATCAACAGCACATATGTTAAAAATAACTAAAGCTGCGTGGGAATCGATATATCGGTACTATATTAAAACCGATATATCAAAATTACTATTTAAGGAGGGAACCGAATGTTAGACCAGTCTTATTACAGAAAAGCGGATGAGATCATCGAGCACTACGGACGTACAGCAGCATCGCTGATTCCGATCATGCAGGATATTCAGGCGGAATATCGTTACCTGCCGGGAGAATTGCTGACTTATGTAGCGAAAGAGATTGGAGTAAAAGAAGCCAAGGCCTACAGTGTAGCCACATTCTATGAGAATTTTTCTTTTGAGCCGAAAGGGAAATATGTCATTAAAGTGTGTGACGGAACAGCCTGTCATGTGAGAAAATCCATGCCTGTAAAAGAGGCTCTGATGAAGGAACTTGGACTGAGCAATTAAAAAACACACTACAGATGATATGCCTTTTTACCGTAGAAACAGTATCCTGTCTGGGTGCATGCGGACTTGCTCCCACACTGACTGTCAATGATGAAGTACATCCGAAGATGACTCCTGAGAAAGCTGTAGAACTTTTGAATAAACTGAGAGGAGAGTGCGTATGAGTATTAAGAGTAAAGAAGACCTGTTAAATAAGCAGGCTGAAGTAAATGAGCAGATTAAATCTTATACCTGCCGCGTTCTTGTCTGTTCAGGTACCGGATGTATCGCATCCGGAGCACAGAAGATTTATGATGAGATGTCAATACTCTGTGAGAGAATTGACGGCGTAACAGTTGAAATGCAGAAGGATGTGCCTCATGTAGGCGTGATCAAGACAGGGTGCCAGGGATTATGTGAACTTGGACCTCTGATGAGAATTGAACCATATGATTATCAGTATGTTCACGTACAGCCGGAAGACTGTAAGGAAATTGTGGAAAGAACTATATTGGAAGGTAAACCTGTAGAGAGGCTGTTTTATCGTGATAATGATACAGTCTGTCCGCATCCTGATGATATTCCTTTCTTAAATCAACAGACACGTATCGTCCTTGAAAACTGTGGAAAAATCGATGCGGAATCTATCGAAGAGTATATTGCTGTGGGAGGTTATCAGGCACTTGCAAAAGTGATGGGAAGCATGTCTCCGCAGGAAGTTATTGATGAAGTGACTAAATCCGGGCTTCGCGGTCGTGGCGGTGCAGGATTCCCGGCAGGCAAGAAATGGTCTCAGGTTGCACGTCAGGCAGAGAAAACCCGCTATGTTGTATGTAATGGTGATGAGGGTGATCCCGGTGCATTTATGGATGGTTCCGTCATGGAAGGTGATCCATATAAGATGATCGAAGGTATGACTATTGCAGCTTACGCAGTCGGTGCGGAGAATGGATATATTTATGTTCGTGCAGAGTATCCTCTTTCTGTAAAGAGACTTAGAATGGCGATTGAACAGGCAGAAAAATATGGCCTGTTAGGTGATAATATTTTAAATTCCGGTGTAAACTTCCATTTACATATCAACAGAGGTGCCGGAGCTTTCGTATGTGGTGAAGGTTCGGCACTTACTGCATCTATCGAGGGTAACAGAGGTATGCCTCGTGTAAAACCGCCCCGTACAGTAGAGAAAGGTCTGTGGGGTAAGCCTACAGTTCTTAATAACGTAGAAACTTATGCCAATGTACCGAAGATTATTCTTCAGGGAGCAGACTGGTTCCGCACCATCGGTACAGAGGGAAGCCCCGGAACTAAAACCTTCTCTCTGACCGGTTCTATTGAGAATACCGGTCTGATAGAGGTTCCTATGGGAACCACACTTCGCCACATTATCTATGATATCGGTGGTGGCTTAAAGAGTGGCGCCGCATTTAAAGGTGTCCAGATCGGCGGTCCGTCCGGCGGATGTCTGATCCTTGACCAGCTGGATGCACCTCTTGATTTTGATTCTGTCGAAAAAATTAGATGCCATCATGGGATCCGGTGGTCTGGTAGTTATGGACGAGAATACCTGTATGGTTGAGGTTGCCAGATTCTTTATGAACTTCACCCAGCGTGAGAGCTGCGGTAAATGTGTACCGTGCCGTGAGGGTACCAAACGTATGCTGGAGATCCTGGAGAGAATCGTAGATGGCAAGGGTGAGATGTCCGATCTGGATGAGCTGGAAGAGCTTGCAAATATGGTTCAGAACATGGCTCTGTGCGGACTTGGCAAGAGTGCGCCTCTTCCTGTTATCAGTACTCTCAAACGCTTCCGCGATGAATATGAGGAACATATCCGCGATAAGAAATGTCGTGCAAAAGTATGTACTGCACTTCGTCAGTTCCACATCAACCCTGAGTTCTGTATTGGCTGCGGTAAATGTGCAAAGAACTGTCCGGCAGGTGCGATCTCAGGTAAGATCAAACATCCATATCACATTGACAATGATCTCTGTATCAAGTGCGGTGCATGTAAGGACAACTGTAACTTTGATGCAGTATATGTGGAAGCATAGAAGGGAGGATACACTATGGGCCATATGATAATTGACGGTAGAAAGGTAGAATTTACCGATGAAAAAAATTGTCCTGTCTGTCATCCGCAAGGCAGGGATCAATATTCCGACACTGTGCTACCACTCAGAGGTATCCACTTTTGGTGCCTGTCGTTTATGTACAGTTGAAGATGAGAGGGGAAAAACATTTGCCTCATGTTCTGAACAGCCAAGAGATGGAATGGTGATCTATACCAATTCCGGAAGGGTCAAGAAATACAGAAAACTAATTGTAGAATTATTGCTTGCAGCACATTGTCGTGACTGTACAACCTGTGTTAAAAGTGGTGAATGTGTCCTTCAGGAACTGGCACACAGGCTGGGCGTACAGACAATCCGTTTCAAAAATACCAGAGAATATCATGAGCTGGATACCAGTTCTCCTTCTCTGGTGCGTGATCCAAATAAATGTATTCTATGTGGTGACTGCGTACGTGCCTGCGAAGAACTTCAGGGAATCGGAGCTTTAGGCTTTGCATTCCGAGGAACAGAAGCTATGGTAATGCCCGCGTTTAACAAAAAAATTGCAGAGACAGAATGTGTGAACTGTGGTCAGTGTCGTGTATACTGCCCAACAGGTGCTATTGCGATCAAAACACATATGGACGAAGCATGGGAAGCACTTGCTGATCCGAATGTACGTGTAGTTGCTCAGATCGCTCCTGCAGTACGTGTCGCAGTAGGTGATCATTATGGACTGACCAAAGGCAAGAGTGTTATGGGTAAGATCGTCAATGCACTTCACAGAATGGGATTCGATGAAGTTTATGATACTTCATTCAGTGCTGACCTTACTATTATGGAAGAGAGTGCTGAGTTTCTTGACAGAATTAAGAACGGCGAGAAACTTCCGCTTCTTACTTCCTGCTGCCCTGCATGGGTGAAGTTTATTACAGACCAGTACAAGGACTATATTCCGAATCTTTCTACCTGCCGTTCTCCACAGGGAATGCTCTCAGCAGTGATCAAAGAGTACTTCCGCGATCCGGAACATGCCGGCGGCAAGAAAACAGTTATGATTTCTATTATGCCATGTACAGCCAAGAAAGCGGAAGCAGTTCGTCCGAACAGCTTCACAGACGGTGAACAGGATACGGATATCGTTATTACAACTACAGAGCTGCTCCGCATGATCGACAACTTTGGTCTTGACTTTGCAACTCTTGATCCGGAAGCCTGTGATATGCCATTTGGCTTCGGCTCCGGTGGTGGTGTAATCTTCGGCGTTACAGGAGGTGTTACAGAGGCAGTTCTCCGCCGTCTGACTCCGGATCACAGCAAAGAAACCATGCATGAGATTGCAGAATGCGGTGTTCGTGGAGATGAGGGAATCAAGGAATTTACAGTTCCTTATGAAGGAATGAACCTTAATATCTGTGTTGCCAGCGGTCTTGCAAATGCAAAAACCGTTATGGAACAGGTTAAGAATGGTGAGAAAGAATATCATCTGATCGAAATCATGGCATGCCGCCGCGGATGTATCATGGGTGGCGGACAGCCGACAAGATCCGGCGACAGAACCAAAGCTCTGAGAGCTAAGGGCCTGTATAATGCAGATAATACAACTATCATTAAGAAATCCGATGAAAACCCGTTAGTTCTGGAACTTTACAACGGACTTCTGAAAGGCAAAGAGCATCATCTGCTTCACAATGATTCCTATTAAGGAACATCTGTGATACCTGACAGTAACAATATGTCATTACTGTTCACTCCGTTCACAGTAACGTAGCCAAAATTCATTCCAGATTGCCTGCGGCAATAGAATTTTGGCTTGTATGTATCGGGATTTTGGCATATTCATGCCAAAACACCTCGCGGGATAGTGGTGTGTGAACAGTAACAATATGTCCAAATGATAAATAGAATATTTTAAAGCTTCCTTGCATATTTTATAACAATACATGAAGGTTATGTGTAAATATGCAAGGGGGCTATTTTTATGGAAAATTTTCAGGTGTATCGTGATATCCAGGCCCGTACAGGGGGAGATATATACATAGGGGTCGTAGGACCTGTCCGCACAGGAAAATCTACATTTATCCGCAGATTCATGGAACTTGTTGCATTGCCGCAGATGTCAGATACAAAGCAGGCAGAGATCAGAGATCAGCTTCCTTTAAGCGGATCAGGCAAAATCATCACCACAGCAGAAACAAAATTTATTCCCAAAGAAGCAGTTCCCATCACTCTCGGAGAAGATCAGCAGGTAAAGATCCGCCTGATCGACAGTGTGGGTTTTCTGGTAAAGGGTGCATCCGGGCAGACGGAGGACGGGAAAGAACGAATGGTAAAAACTCCCTGGTTTGAGCAGGCAATCCCATTTCGCGAGGCCGCACGCATCGGAACACAGAAAGTAATTCAGGAGCATTCCACAATAGGTATTGTGGTCACAACTGACGGAAGTTTCGGTGAACTTCCCAGAGACAAATTTTCCGGAGGCAGAAGAGAAGACTATTCAGGAACTGAAAAAACAGCAGAAACCATTTATCGTGCTGGTAAATTCGCAGATGCCATATAAAGATGCGGCTCTGAAAACAGCGGAAGAAATCCAACAGAAATATAAGGTAACTGCTCTGACAGTAAACTGTGACCAATTGAGAAAAGAAGATATTGCCAGGATTCTGGAGAAGGTTTTATATGAATTTCCTGTCAGTCAGATTCAGTTTTTTATTCCGCGCTGGGTAGAAATGCTTCCCCTGGAGCATGAGTTAAAACAGCAGATCCTTTCACAGATCAGGGATAAAATGAAAAGTATGCAGCATATACGTGATATCACAAAGGAATCTGTAAAATTATCCGGACCTTATGTACAGGATTCCCTTCTGGAAGATGTAGGCTTATCCGATGGAACAGTAAAGATAAGAATACGCATAAAGGAAGAATATTATTACAGGATGCTCAGTCAGATGAGTGGAATCGAAATGGAGAGTGAATATGAACTGATCCATACAATGCAGGAACTGGTACATATGAAAGAGGAATATGTAAAAGTGCAGGCTGCACTGGAAGCAGTGCGTGGAACCGGTTATGGTGTGGTTGTCCCGAATCTGGATGAGATTGAAATCGCACAGCCTGAAGTGATCCGACAGGGAAATAAATATGGAGTAAAGATAAAATCAAAGAGTCCGTCTATCCATATGATAAAGGCAAATATAGAAACTGAAATTGCTCCCATAGTAGGAACAGAACAGCAGGCAAAGGATCTGATCCAGTATATTGACGAAGGCAGCCAGAGGGGGGAGAGTATCTGGGAGACTAATATTTTCGGTAAATCCATTGAGCAGCTGGTACAGGATGGCATCCGAAGCAAGATTGCAGCTATCAGCGAAGAAAGCCAGGTAAAGCTTCAGGATACCATGCAGAAAATTGTCAATGACAGTAAGGGCGGGCTGGTGTGTATCATCATATAGCTGCCGTATAATATGATGCCTTTAAATTTTGCTTTTAGCCGAACTGTGAAACAGTTATTCAGTTACAGGCAACGGAGAGCTCAGGTTACTGCGTCAATTACCGGTTCGTCAGTTTTTTACTGTCAGTACTTTTTTCCCCTTCAATAACGACTTTATTAGGGAGGCATACGATGGTGCCTCCTTTTTCATCGATTGCCTTCTGTTTCATACACAGATGATCGGGGCATTGTGCAGAGATCATACGTGCCTGACCGTCTTTGATCTCACAGACATTTGTATCGTTGATTTTAATCGTCTGATCCTTTTCCAGAGAATAAGTTCCATATTCTTCTCCGTCTACAGTAATGCGGATGGAACCATGACTGCCCTTATTTATAAGAAACATTCCTCCCCACATCGCAAGTGCAAGAATAAGGATACCACCTATAAAAATGAATTCTTTTTTCTTCAAAATATTATTCCGTCCTTCGTTTAATAGTAACATAGCCAAATTTCATTCCAGATTGCCTGAAGTAATGGGATTTTTGCCTGTATGTCTCAGGAGTTCGGCATATTCATACCGAGACACCTCGCAGGATAGCAATGTGTGAACAGTAACTTGTCTGCATCATAACATGAATAAAAAAGAATAGCAACCTTCAGATGTTTGTGGTATGGTTATAATAATGAAAGAGAACGGAGGAAATCTTTTATGGGAAAATATATTATGGCACTGGATGCCGGGACGACCAGCAACCGCTGTATCCTGTTTAATGAAAAGGGAGAACGTTTAAGTGTTGCACAGAGAGAATTTACCCAGTATTTCCCGAAACCGGGCTGGGTAGAACATGATGCAGATGAGATATGGGCCAGTATGCTGGGTGTGGCAGTAGAGGCAATGACCAAGATCGGAGCAGATGCTTCAAAGATCGCTGCGATCGGAATCACAAACCAGAGAGAAACTGCTATCGTATGGGATAAAAATACCGGCGTACCTGTCTATCATGCGATCGTATGGCAGTGTCGCAGAACATCGGAATACTGCGACTCGCTGAAAGCCAGAGGATTGACTGAGAAATTCAGGGAGAAAACAGGGCTTGTGATCGATGCTTATTTCTCTGCGACAAAAATAAAGTGGATTCTGGACAATGTAGAAGGAGCCAGAGAGAAAGCGCAGAAAGGGCAGCTTTTGTTTGGAACTGTGGAAACCTGGCTGATCTGGAAACTGACAAAGGGCAGAGTCCATGTTACAGATTATTCCAATGCATCCAGAACCATGCTTTTTAATATCAATACTTTACAGTGGGATCAGGAAATTCTGAATGAACTTGACATTCCAAAGTCCATGCTTCCCAAACCAATGCCATCCAGCTGTATTTATGGAAAAGCAGATCCGGCAGTCCTTGGCGGTGTTATCCCTATTGCAGGTGCAGCAGGTGATCAGCAGGCTGCTTTGTTTGGCCAGACCTGCTTTAATGCCGGAGAAGCAAAAAATACTTATGGCACAGGATGTTTTCTTCTGATGAATACAGGAGAAAAACCTGTCTTTTCAAAAAACGGACTGGTTACTACGATTGCATGGGGATTGGACGGAAAGGTAACCTATGCATTGGAAGGATCAATTTTTGTTGCAGGTGCAGCTATCCAGTGGCTGCGAGATGAATTAAAGGTAATTGATTCCTCTGAAGATTCCGAGTATATGGCAAATAAAGTATCAGATACACATGGATGTTATGTTGTGCCGGCCTTTACAGGACTGGGAGCTCCCCACTGGGATCAGTATGCGAGAGGTACGATCGTAGGAATTACCCGCGGTGTGAACAAATATCATATTATCCGCGCAACGCTGGAATCTATTGCCTATCAGGTAAATGACGTATTAAATGCCATGAAAGCAGATTCAGGCATTAATCTGGCGGCATTAAAAGTTGATGGCGGAGCCAGTGCCAACAATTTCCTGATGCAGACACAGGCAGATATTATCAATGCACCTGTCAACCGCCCATGCTGTGTGGAGACAACTGCAATGGGGGCTGCTTATCTGGCTGGTCTGGCAGTAGGCTACTGGAGCAGCAAAGAAGAAGTACGCCACAACTGGTCCATTGACCAGAAATTCTACCCGTCTATCACTGAAGAAACAAGAGAGCAGAAGATCAAAGGATGGAATAAGGCTGTGAAATATTCTTACGGATGGGCAAAGGACGAATAAAGCCGTTTCAGGATATAACATGGATATTAATATCTGCTTACATTTTATCAGCAAAGCTAAATAAAATTCAGTGTATTGACAATCTTACAGAGATAGTGGTACGGTAATACAGTAATTTCGGCAAAGGCCGATGATTTTGGAGTTTTACAAATTACATAACGAATATTGAGGTGCGAAAAAATGCAGGAAATGAAACCAATCAAAGAAGGTAAAGTACGTGAGATTTATGACAACGGTGACAGCCTGATCATGGTTGCGACAGACCGCATCAGCTGCTTTGATGTTATCCTGAACAATCAGGTAACCAAGAAGGGAACTGTACTGACTCAGATGTCCAAGTTCTGGTTTGACATGACAGAAGACATTCTGCCGAACCACATGATTTCTGTAGATGTAAAAGATATGCCTGAATTTTTCCAGCAGGAGAAATTTGACGGAAACAGCATGATGTGCCGTAAGCTTGAAATGCTGCCTATCGAGTGTATTGTTCGTGGATATATTACAGGAAGCGGCTGGGAGAGTTACAAAAAGACAGGTAAAGTCTGCGGCATTGAATTACCGGAAGGACTGAAGGAATCTGACAAGCTTCCTGAGCCGATCTATACTCCGTCCACAAAGGCTGAGATTGGCGATCATGACGAAAATATCTCCTATGAGCAGAGCATCGCTCACCTTGAAAAGTATTTCCCGGGCAGAGGAGAGGAACTAGCTGCAAAACTTCGTGATAATACAATTGCACTTTATAAGAAATGTGCGGAATATGCATTAAGCAAGGGAATCATTATCGCAGATACCAAATTCGAATTTGGTCTGGATAAAGACGGAAACATGGTGATCGGTGATGAGATGCTCACACCGGACAGCTCCCGTTTCTGGCCTGCTGAAGGATATGAACCGGGACATGGCCAGCCATCCTTTGACAAACAGTTTGCACGTGACTGGCTGAAAGCAAATCCGGACAATGACTGGACACTTCCGCAGGATATTGTAGATAAGACAATCGGAAAATATCTTCAGGGTTATGAAATGCTTACAGGTAAGAAATTATAATAATTCAGAGATATAGCAGATACTGCTGTTCGAAACATTGATAAAAGTTCGGACAGCAGTACTTTTTTGATAAAATGCCACAAAAGTGTGGAAATCAGATAAATTTTTTGTTACACTAAAGTGAAGAAGGTAATGGAAGAGACAGGATTGTAGTCATGGTGTGTAGTTATATTTTTGTTTCTGAGATTATGAAAATGTGTAAGGAGAAAAAGGTTTATGAAAACATTGAAAAAGTTGCTTTTTATCATAATGGCAGTTGCTGTTTTAGCTATGCCGGTATTTGGTGTACAGGCTGCGGAAAGTGATATTCCTGTTACAGAGCAGCCCCGGGGTATCCCCGACGCCATCTCCGGTTCCCATAAGAGAACTGGTTACAAAGGGAAACAAGATTTACTATTATTACAAGGGAAAAATGGTTAAGAACAAATGGAAGAGATATAATGGCTATAAGTATTATTTTGGCGCAAATGGAAATGCTGTGCGGGGAGGACAGCGTATCAATAATGTAGTTTATGATTTTTTGATGAGAAAGGACGTTTATTTGAGAATAAACAGAATAAAATTGTAAAATCCGGATCCAATATTTATCATATAAGGACAGAACACGGCCGTGCCAGCATTGGATATTTTATACATAAGAATAATCTGTATTATGCGGATCCAAAAGGAAGGCTGTATCAGAAGAAATCCAGACAGAACGGCCAGCTTTATTTTACCAATTCCGGTGCTGCAAGAAAAGATTATAATGCTCTGCTGAAAATGCGTGTGATGCAGATTGTATCGTCAATCACAAATTCAGGTATGAGTCAGAGCCAGAAGCTTTATGCATGTTGGAAATATGTTGTTTACGGAGGATTTTACTATGGTGGTCCGGATCCTAACATTTACCAGAGTGGCTGGGCGCGCAGTGAGGCATTGAGGATGTTTCGTACAGGATATGGCAACTGTTATGGATTTTCCTGTAATTTTTGCTGCTCTTGCAAGAGAAATAGGATATACACCGTATATGATCTGTGGCCGGGTACCGGGAAGCAGAGATGGAGCGGCAGATGGATTTACACGTCATTGCTGGGTAGAAATAAATGGCCTTTACTATGATCCGGAGGCTCAGTATGCAGGATGGATGACTGGAGTTTATGGATACGACTATTATCCGATCAGTCATCAGATTCAGAGAGTTGTAAATTTCTGTACATATTAATTTTGAAAATTATCTGAGAAAATTTCTGAAATGAGGTGTTTCTATGGCGAGCAGAATTGCGGTGATTGGAATTATAGTTGAAGAGCCTGATTCTGTGAAAGAGCTGAATCAGATTCTTCACGAATATGGTGAATATATCATAGGAAGAATGGGAATCCCATACAGACAGCGTGGTGTTAATATTATCAGCGTGGCGATGGATGCCCCCCAGGATATGATTAATGCAATGACAGGAAAAATCGGGCGGCTTGCAGGGGTTTCTGCAAAAACAGTTTGCTCAAAAAAGGCAGAAAACATATAACAAGAGGGGGATTACATAGTGTCGGCAGATTTTAAAATGTTAGAGAGTATCCAAAATACGCAAAGTATTTCAAGGGAAGAATTAGGCGCGATTTTACAGACACAAGATTCCTTTCTGATACAGGAACTTCATAAAAAGGCACAGCAGACAGCGACACAGATCTATGGAAATAAAATATACATTCGCGGTCTGATTGAGTTTACTAATTATTGTAAAAATAACTGCTATTACTGTGGAATCCGCAACGGCAATACAAAGGCCGACAGATATCGCCTTACAACAGAACAGATTCTATCCTGTTGTAAAACCGGATGGAACCTGGGATTTCGTACATTTGTATTACAGGGAGGAGAGGATCCTTATTACACAGATGTGAAAATCTGCCAGATCGTTCAGGAAATTAAATCAAAATATCCGGACTGTGCAGTAACCTTATCCATTGGTGAGAAGAGCGAAGAAAGTTATCAGGCATATTTTAATGCCGGAGCTGACAGATATCTGTTAAGGCACGAAACTGCAGATGAAGAACATTACAGAAAACTCCATCCACAACAGATGTCTTTAAACAATAGAAAAAACTGCCTGAAAGTTCTGGAAAAAAATCGGCTATCAGACCGGTTGCGGATTTATGGTAGGATCACCGGGACAAACGGTAGACACCTTTTATCAGGATCTTCTGTTTATTAAAGAATTGAAACCTGAAATGGTTGGCATCGGACCTTTTATTCCTCATAAGGATACTCCGTTTGCAGATCAGCCTGCAGGGACACTGGATCTGACATTGAGATTATTGTCAATTATCAGACTGATTCACCCACATGTTCTTCTGCCAGCGACAACTGCACTTGGAACAATTGATTCTAAAGGAAGAGAGAAGGGAATTCTGGCTGGCGGAAACGTCGTAATGCCTAACCTTTCTCCGGTTAATGTCAGAGATAAATACAAACTTTATGATAACAAAATCTGCACCGGTGACGAAGCAGCAGAATGTAAGGCCTGTATGGCAGCAAGAATGAAGAGCATTGGTTATGAAGTAGTGACGGACAGAGGCGATTATAAGGTCTGAATGTAAAGCTGATATTTCTGAAGTTCCAGAATGCTTTACAAAAAGAGTCACTTCTGAATAACTTAAGCATCCGCAGTATGCGGAATATAAAACTGAATATAGAAAAATAAAAACTAATCGGAAAGCAGTTGATAAGAAAGCTCCTGACCGAAAAGAAAGGCAAAAAAGCCTATGTATAATCCAAAATCATTAAAAGCAGAAGAATTCATTTCCGACGAGGAAATCCGGGAAACCCTTGCCTACGCTGACGCAAACAAGGAGAATGTGGAACTGATCGATCAGATTCTTGCGAAAGCAAAAGAATGTAAAGGTCTTACGCACAGAGAAGCGTCTGTTCTTCTTGCCTGTCCAATTCCTGAGAAAATTCAGGAGATGTATGATCTGGCAGCGGAAATCAAGAAAGAATTCTACGGAAACAGAATTGTTTTGTTTGCGCCTCTGTATCTGTCTAACTATTGTGTAAATGGCTGTGTGTACTGCCCGTATCATAAGAAAAAACCAGCACATTGCCCGTAAGAAATTAACACAGGAAGAAATTGTAAAAGAAGTTACTGCATTGCAGGATATGGGACATAAGCGACTCGCTATTGAAGCGGGTGAAGATCCGCTCAATAACCCGATTGAATATATTCTGGAATGTATCAAAACGATCTATAGTATCAAACATAAAAATGGTGCGATCCGTCGTGTAAATGTAAATATCGCGGCTACAACAGTAGAAAATTACCGTAAATTAAAAGAAGCCGGAATCGGTACTTACATTCTTTTCCAGGAAACATATCATAAAGAAAGCTATGAAAAACTTCATCCAACAGGGCCAAAACATAACTATGCATATCACACAGAGGCAATGGACCGCGCGATGGAAGGTGGCATTGATGATGTCGGTTTAGGTGTATTGTTCGGACTGGAACTTTACAGATATGAATTTGCAGGACTTCTGATGCATGCGGAACATCTGGAAGCAGTTCATGGTGTAGGACCGCATACGATTAGTGTGCCACGTATCAAACATGCGGATGACATTGATCCGTCTGCATTTGACAACAGTATCAGCGACGAGATTTTTGCAAAAATCTGTGCACTGATCCGAATCTCTGTTCCATATACAGGTATGATTATTTCAACAAGAGAGAGTCAGGCTGTTCGTGAGAAAGTTCTTCCTTTGGGTGTTTCTCAGATTAGTGGAGCTTCAAGAACCAGTGTCGGTGGATATGATAAGCCTGAAACGGAAGATGAGGTTACATCTGCTCAGTTTGATGTCAGCGATCAGCGCACGCTTGATGAGATCGTAAACTGGCTGATGAATATGGGAGACATCCCAAGCTTTTGTACTGCCTGTTACAGAGCCGGAAGAACCGGTGACCGTTTTATGTCATTGTGCAAAAGTAAACAGATTTCAAACTGCTGTCATCCAAATGCCTTGATGACTTTAATGGAATATTTACAGGATTATGCAAGTCCTGAAACTAAGAAAGTCGGTCTGGAACTGATTCAGAAGGAACTCGAAAATATTCCAAGTGAAAAAGTAAAGAGGCTTACAGAAGAACATCTGGCAGATATCGTAAATGGGCAGCGTGATTTCAGATTCTGACAGAAATCAGCTGCGAAACAGTTATCCAGTGTAGAGCCACGTCGCAAACGCGAATGATTTTATTCGTTTGACTTATTATATTGTGAAAGGAAAAAATATGGCTGTTACATTAAATGAAACACCTTCTGCAAATCGTCTGCATATTGGAATCTTTGGAAAAACGAACAGCGGAAAATCTTCATTTATCAATGCGTTTTCCGGACAGAAAGTATCTATTGTAGCAGATGTTGCGGGAACTACTACGGATCCTGTATACAAGGCTATGGAAATTTACCCTCTCGGTCCCTGCGTCCTGATCGACACGGCGGGATTTGATGATAAAGGTGAGCTTGGAGCTTTACGTATCGAAAAAACAGAACTTGCAGCGCAGAAGACGGACCTGGCAATTATTCTCTTCTGTGAAGAAGAAATGTCGCAGGAATTAAAAAGGTATCGTTACTTTAAAGAGAAAAATACGCCTGTGGTTCCCGTTCTCAATAAAACAGATCTGTACACGCAGGAAGAAAAAGAAAAACTTGCTCACCTGATTCAAAGGAACACAAAGGAAGAAGTCTGTCTGATCAGTGCTAAAACAGGAGAGGGAATCCGTAATTTGAAGGAACTGCTTGCCCGAAGTATTCCGGAAGGATATGGAAACAGGATGATTACCGGTGATCTGGTTGATACCGGTGACCTGGTTCTGCTTGTGATGCCACAGGACATTCAGGCACCAAAGGGGAGACTGATATTACCACAGGTGCAAACTTTAAGAGAACTATTGGACAAAAAATTGTCTGGTAATGAGTGTGACAACAGATCAGTATCTGTCAGCCTTGGAAAATCTCGCAGTACCTCCGAAATTAATCATTACAGACTCGCAGGTATTTTCCTATGTATATGAAAATAAACCAAAGGAGAGTATGCTGACTTCTTTTTCAGTTCTTTTTGCAGCATACAAGGGAGATTTACCATATTATATAGAAGGCGCAAAGGCAATTGATACTCTTAATGAAAATTCACATGTTCTCATTGCAGAATGCTGTACCCATGCACCTCTGAAGGAAGATATCGGAAGAGTGAAGATTCCGCGAATGCTCAAAAAACGTTTTGGAGAGAAACTGGATGTAAGTCTGGTAAGCGGAACAGATTTTCCTGATGACCTTACTAAATATGATCTGATCATCCAATGCGGTGCCTGTATGTTTAATCGCAAATATGTAATGTACCGTATTGATAAAGCCAGAAATCAATATGTCCCAATGACGAATTATGGAATAACGATTGCTCATCTTACAGGAATTTTAGAGCACGTTGCACTTCCATAATTTGCAGAATATTTTGCAGAAAGCCTTTTTTCAAACACGCTCTAAGATGAGCACCTAAAATATAATTTGTAATTGCTGAAGAGACCATTATACAAGGAAGTATGGTGGTCTTTTTGTTTATTATATTATAGGAAATTACTCCGTAATGTTCCTATAACATAACAAAGCCTTCGGGCAGGATCGCACTGCGGCGGAGAGAAATTATGTCGCTGAAGCGACCCGCCGCAGGCGGAGAATCCTGCAAGCAGGATTTCTTTTTTGTATCGATCAGATAAACACGAATAATTAATTTAACCGAATCAAGTAAGTCCCCTGCGGAGGTTGAGAAGAGCAATAAGTTAGTTATTTGTTGTAGAAACATATAGCAAAACGGATGATTTTACCTTCTTGACTGCATATTTCATAGTATTTCAATATACTTTATTTTAAATATATATATCTTATAGTAATGTATTGACAAAAGCAGTGCGTTAGTTTATACTAACTTATAGTTAGAGGTAAATAACTTCTGGCAATATAAGAAAGCATACTATAATATAACACTCATAAAATATATTAAAACAAAGGAGGACAATATATGAGTATCGTAATCGTAGGCGGACATGACAGAATGGTAGGACAGTACGAAAAAAAATCTGCAAATCTTATAAATGTAAATGTAAAGTATTTACACAGATGGAGGCCGACTTCGGTAAAAAAGATAGGATGTCCAGATCTTCTGGTACTTTTTACAAATACCGTATCCCATAAGATGGTAAAATGCGCACTGGACGAGGTTGGCGCTTCTACAGATATTGTACGCTGCCATACCAGCAGCGGAAATGCGCTTAACGGTATTCTTGAAGCACGTTGCTGATAAATATTTTTTGCTTGTATATATTGCATAATATAGTGATGAATTAATGAAAAAAAAGTATTAATGTTTTAAGATGAAAAATCTTTATCATTAAGAATTTTAATAAAGTTATTGACATCTAACCAAAATTAGAATACACTAACCACATGATAAAGATAATGTTTATCACTTATTAAATGCAAAGGAAGGGATGAAGAAATGCCGTTATCAATGGTAAATGCCGGTGAGCCTTTTACAATTAAAAGGATCGGAGGTAAAGAAGAAGTGAAGAGACATCTTGAGGAGCTCGGCTTCGTAGTAGGAGGAGTTGTCACAGTTGTTTCTGAGATTAATGGAAGCCTGATCGTTAATGTTAAAGAATCCAGGGTTGCCATTGGAAAAGATATGGCAAGCAAGATTATGGTCTGAACCATAATTTCTTCCTGAAAGAAAAATAAAATTCCAGAGCGTATAGTATAGATCATGAAAATGATTTTTTAAACACGCTCCGGGGGAAAGAAGGGAAAGAAGCTTGAAGACATTAAAAGAAGTTCATGTTGGAGAAACCGTTAAAGTCCAGAAGCTTACCGGTGAAGGCCCGGTCAAGAGAAGAATCATGGATATGGGAATCACTAAAGGCGTGGAAATCTATGTAAGAAAAGTTGCACCTCTGGGAGATCCTGTAGAAGTAACTGTAAGAGGATATGAATTATCCTTACGTAAAGCAGATGCCGAAATGATTGCCGTAGAATAATTATTTTTGACATCATGTTAGGTCTTTCTAACAATTAGCGCTGTCTAATAGTTAATAAAAACTAAGTATTAGCGATGACTAATAACTGTTGAGAGTGATATCAACAGCAGAAAGATTGGGTAAAGCGATCAAAATGAAAGAGATCAAGAAATCAGAGGAGAGAGATTATGTCAGTAAAAATTGCACTCGCAGGTAATCCGAACTGCGGTAAAACGACATTGTTCAATGCACTGACCGGCTCAAATCAGTTTGTAGGTAACTGGCCAGGCGTAACTGTCGAGAAAAAAGAGGGTAAGCTGAAGGGACACAAAGATGTGGTCCTCACTGACTTACCTGGTATTTATTCTTTATCACCATATACACTTGAAGAAGTAGTTGCAAGAAATTACATTCTTCAGGAAAAACCGGATGCGATCATCAATATCGTTGATGGTACCAATATTGAACGTAACCTGTATCTTACAACACAGATCCTGGAACTTGGGATTCCGGTCATCATGGCAGTCAACATGATGGATATCGTTGAGAAAAACGGTGATACAATACATATTGATAAGCTGAAAAAGAAACTTGGCTGTGAAGTTGTTACTATTTCCGCTCTGAAGGGAACAGGAATCACAGAAGCCGCAAACAAGGCAGTTTCCATTGCCCAGAGCCATAAGAAAGTAACACCTGTCCATGAATTCTGTGATAAAGCAGAAGAGATTATCGGAGCAGTTGAGAATAAACTGACCGGTGTGGTACCGGAAGAACAGAAGAGATTCTTCGCGATCAAGCTTCTTGAAAGAGATGACAAGATCATTGAACAGATGAATACATCCGTAAATGTATCTGCCGAGATCAAAGAAATGGAAAATGAGTTTGACGACGATACAGAAAGTATTATCACAAATGAGAGATATGTTTATATTTCTTCTATCATTGGTCAGTGTGTGACTAAGGCAAGAAAAGATAAGCTTTCCACATCTGATAAGATTGACCGTATCGTTACCAACAGATGGCTGGCACTGCCGATCTTTGCAGTTGTAATGTTTATTGTATATTATGTATCTGTAACTACAGTTGGTGCTTTCGTAACTGACTGGACAAACGATGTTCTGTTTGGCGAGATCATTCCTCCGGCAATTGAATCCGGACTGAATGCGATTGGCTGTGCAGCATGGTTACAGGGACTGATCCTTGACGGTATTGTAGCCGGTGTCGGAGCTGTTCTCGGTTTCGTACCTCAGATGCTTGTACTGTTTGCATTCCTTGCATTCCTTGAGTCCTGTGGTTACATGGCTCGTGTAGCATTTATCATGGACAGAATTTTCCGTAAATTCGGCCTTTCAGGTAAATCCTTCATTCCAATGCTTATCGGCAGCGGATGCGGTGTTCCCGGTGTTATGGCTTCCCGTACAATCGAGAATGACCGTGACAGAAAAATGACAATCATGACAACCACATTCGTTCCCTGCGGAGCTAAACTTCCGATCATTGCCATGATCGCAGGTGCGTTCTTCGGAAACAGCGGATGGGTTGCAACAAGTTCTTACTTTGTTGGTATCGCAGCAATTATCTGCTCCGGTATCATCTTAAAGAAAACAAAAATGTTTGCCGGTGATCCGGCTCCGTTCGTTATGGAGCTTCCTGCATACCACTGGCCAACAGTCAGCAACATCTTAAGAAGTATGTGGGAAAGAGGCTGGTCCTTCATTAAGAAAGCCGGAACAATCATCCTTCTTTCAACAATCATTCTGTGGTTCTTAATGAGCTTCGGATGGGAAGGCGGAAGCTTCGGTATGGTTGAAGAACTTAACGAGAGTATTCTTGCTAAGATCGGTACAGCAATCGCATGGATCTTTGCACCTCTTGGCTGGACAAAAGCCGGCGAAGGATGGAAGATGGCAGTTGCAGCTGTTACAGGTCTGATCGCAAAAGAGAACGTAGTAGCTACATTCGGTATGCTTTATGGATTCGCAGAAGTTGCAGAAGACGGTGCTGAGATCTGGGGTAACCTGGCAGCAGCCATGACACCGATCGCAGCTTACGGCTTCCTGGTATTCAACCTTCTTTGTGCTCCTTGCTTCGCAGCTATGGGTGCGATCAAGAGAGAGATGAACAATACAAAATGGTTTTTATTTGCAATCGGATATCAGTGTGGACTTGCATATCTTGTGTCTCTGTGTATCTATCAAATCGGTACACTGATTACAGGCGGTGGTTTCGGTATCTGGACAGTGGTTGCATTCGCAATTATCATCGGATTTTTATATCTGCTGTTCAGACCTTATAAGGAAAGCAGCAGCCTTAATGTAAATGTAAAGGGTATGGCAAAAGCCAGATAAAACAGTAATAAGATCAGAGCCTGCGTCCCATCTGGTAGTGCAGGTTCTGATAAACAAAATTGCAACGGTTTCATACCTTTTTTCATCGCGAAGCGTGTTGCTGAAAACGAAGTAAACAGTAACACTCAGTATCTTCACAGTTAGTGGACTGCTGATTATCAGATTGCAGTATAGTGATTATATGTGTATAATAATGATATAAAGCAGGAGGTGTCATTTATGGGAACATTGATTGTAGGAGCAATTTTGGTTTTGATTGTCGGACTGATCATAAAAGGAATCGTCAGAGACAAAAAAAAGTGGCAAGTCATCATGTGGCGGAGACTGCAGCCACTGCAGAGGGTGCCATTGAGAATCAGGCATATTACTGAAACCTGATGCCAAACAGCAGCCATATGTCAGGAAACAGAAATTAACAAGCGGAAGGATGATGTGATTTTGGGAGCAGCAGCATTACAGAGACAGGAAAATTGTGAAGAGCCCAATTACCAGAGAACCCGAATGCAGAAAGATGTTGTAATCCAGGAATTAAAGAAGCGAGGATGCAGGATTACCAAACAGAGAAGAATGCTATTGGAAGTCATTCTTGAAAATGAGTGTTCCTGCTGTAAAGAAATCTATTACAACGCATCCCGCCTGGATCCGGGCATCGGATCAGCTACGGTGTACCGTATGGTAAACCTTTTGGAAGAAATTGGTGCGATCAGCAGAAGAAATATGTATAAGATCGTGAGAAATCCGGATTGTAAAGATGAAAGTGTATGCACCATCGAGCTGGATGATAATACAGTCCAGAAATTATCAAAAGACAGTTTTAACAATGTAGTCCTGACAGGACTGAAAGCCTGTGGATACATTGACAAACAGGAAATCGAGCGGATGTTCGTAAATTCCTGTGATTTTAAATAAACATTGAAAACAAGTAAAAATTTAAATATAGAACAAACTGATGACCGCCGGGAAATACTGAAGAGTATAATTTCCGGTGGCTTTCTTATCTTTCTTCAGGTTTTTGTCCTTTATTGGCGATATAGTTTCTGTCAACCTTCTTAATATATCTGAAATGAGAACATTTCTCAATTAGAAAAAAATAGTAGCAATATGAAAATTTTGGCTGTATAATACATGAAATGTAAATAAGCTGATGTCGCAATAATGCGTTTGCCCATCATATTTATCTGAAAATAGTTCATAACCACTCAGCACCGAAAGGTTGCTGAGCGGTTACAATAAATTAAAAATCACAACAGGAGGATACATCAATGATTAAATTTGACGGTAAAAAAAACAGGAATCTTTGCAGCAGGAGTAGCTTTCGGTACAGCAGGTATCAAGATTCTTACAAGTAAAGATGCAAAGAAATTATACACAAACTGCACAGCAGCCGTTTTACGTGCAAAGGCATGTGTAATGAAAACAGCTTCCGCAATTCAGGAGAATGCTGAGGATATTTATGCAGAAGCACAGCAGATCAATGAAGACAGAGCAGCAGCTGAGGAAGTGGTAGAAGATACAGCTGAAGAAACAGCTGAAGAAACAGAAGAGACAACAGATTTCAAAGAAGAGACAGAAGAAACAGAAGAAGGCAGCGAGGAATAATGAAATTTGCTATTAAGCATGAAATAAAAGGACGAATCCGTATCCACCTTGCCCAGAAACACATGACCTACAGACAGGCGGATATTCTGCAGTGTTATCTGGAGAAAGAGGCAAATATCAGCAAGGCATCGGTTTATGTAAGGACTCAGGATGTCGCTGTTGTCTATACCGGCAGCAGAGATGGGCTGATTCGTTTACTGAGCAGATTTTCCTATGAAACTGCTCAGGTATCTGAATCAGCACTTGAGAATTCCGGACGTGAATTAAACGAAACCTATAAAGAAAAACTGATCAACTCTGTAGTAATGCGTACATTAAATAAAATGTTTTTGCCATACCCGGTACGTGTAGCGATCACTACAGTGAAATCAGTGAAATACATTTATCATGGTGTACGTACTTTGATGAAGGGAAAACTGGAGGTACCTGTTCTGGATGCAGCAGCAATCGGTGTATCTATGCTCCGCGGTGACTTCAATACTGCAGGTTCCACCATGTTCCTGCTTGGAATCGGTGAGATCCTTGAGGAATGGACACATAAGAAATCCGTCAATGACCTTGCAAGAAGCATGTCTATCAATGCAGAGAAAGTATGGTTTGTAAATGAAGACGGACAGGAGGTTCTTATATCTGCTTCTTCTGTTAAAGCAGGTGATCTGATACGCGTACATATGGGTAATGTGATTCCGTTTGACGGAGATGTTGCAGCAGGAGAAGCAATGGTCAACCAGACTTCTCTGACAGGTGAATCTGCGCCTGTACGTAAAGCAGAAGGCAGCTTTGCCTATGCAGGAACTGTTCTGGAAGAGGGCGAACTCACTGTTAAGGTTAAAGAAGCAGCAGGTTCCAGCCGCTATGAGAAGATCGTCAACATGATCGAGGATTCTGAGAAGTTGAAGTCCTCTGTGGAAAGTAATGCAGAACATCTTGCAGACAGACTTGTACCATACACTCTTGCAGGTACAGGGATAACTTATCTGCTTACCAGAAACATGACGAAAACCCTTGCGGTACTTATGGTAGATTTCTCCTGCGCACTGAAGCTTGCCATGCCTGTTTCCGTATTATCCGCTATACGTGAGGCAAGTACTCACAGTATTACTGTAAAGGGCGGTAAATATATGGAAGCAATGGCTGATGCCACGACTATTGTATTTGACAAGACGGGTACACTTACAAAAGCAAAGCCTGTAGTTTCAGATGTGGTATCTTTCAGTGAAGAGCTGAGTTCAGATGAGCTTCTGCGTATTGCAGCATGTATGGAGGAACATTTCCCTCATTCCATGGCAAGAGCAGTTGTCAATGCAGCCAAAGAGAAACATCTTGTTCATGAGGAAATGCATTCAAAAGTAGAATATATCGTAGCTCATGGTATTTCTACAACTATTGAAGGCAAAAAGGCAGTGATCGGAAGCTGGCATTTCGTAATGGAAGATGAAAAGTGTGTAATTCCGGAAGGAATGGAAGACAGATTTGAACACCTGCCATTAGAATGTTCTCACCTGTATCTTGCAATCGAAGGAAAACTTGCAGCAGTTATCTGTGTAGAGGATCCGCTTCGTGAAGAGGCTGCAGATGCAGTACGTGAATTAAAAGAAGCCGGCATTACAAAAGTCGTAATGATGACTGGTGACAGTGAACGTACAGCAGCAGCTATTGCGAAACGTGTAGGCGTAGATGAATATTACTCCGAAGTTCTGCCGGAAGATAAGGCATCTTTTGTAGAGAAAGAAAAAGAACTGGGGCATAAAGTTATTATGATCGGTGATGGGATCAATGATTCTCTGGCACTTTCTTCTGCAAGTGTGGGAATTGCTATCAGTGATGGCGCAGCTATTGCACGTGAAATCGCAGATGTTACAATTTCTGCAGATAATCTCCATGAGATTGTTACGTTGAAGAGACTGAGTACAGCGCTGATGAAGCGTATCCACAATAATTACAGAACTATTATCGGTATAAACGGCGGTCTGATCGCACTTGGAGTTACAGGTATCATTATGCCTACAACATCTGCACTGCTTCATAACATGTCAACACTGACTATCAGTTTAAGAAGTATGAGAAATCTTCTTCCAAAAGAAGAGGAAGCATAAAGATAACCATAAAAACCATATCCGGGATTTCATGATAAAGCAACAGATGCTTAGTCTCTGAAAATCCGGGATATGGTTTTTATTATGTTTTTATTTAATTTTCATGCGTGCCTGCAATAGACTTCTTAATGGCAGCAAAACTCTCTGCACTGATCGCATGCTCCATCTTACAGGCATCCTCGGCAGCAACCTTCGGGTCAACTCCGATAGAAGTCAGCCATCCGGTCAGAAAGGTATGTCTTTCATAAATCTTATCTGCAATTTCCTGCCCTGTTTCCGTCAGATTGATAAATCCGTTCTCATCAATCGTAATGTAATTACTGGCTTTCAAATTCTTCATTGCAACGCTGACACTCGGTTTTGAAAAAGACAGTTCATGTGCAATGTCGATAGAGCGGACATTACCGTTTCTTTTTTTGATCATAAGGATCGCTTCGAGATAATCTTCTCCTGATTCATGTATCGCCATATTGATACTCCTTCCTTTTTTAATTTCCGATATTGCTGCTGTGAACTGCTGTACGCAAACAGTACAGGCAGTTATGTTCTGTCAAAGAGTATCATATTTCTTTTTATGATTTTGATACCTGCCGGATAATAATATCCTGTTTTTTTGAACATTAAAGCAATACGTTAAACTATAATAACATGGATTATAACATAACTTTTTATTTCCGTAAAGAAATCTCCTCAAAACTATTGACAGAAGGAAAAAATAATGCTATAATAAAATCAAACAAATGAACAAGTGCTCATATGTTAATATAAGAGAGATGAGCGGAAAGGGAAAATATTATGAAGAAAACTTATAAAATCGACGTAGACTGCGCAAACTGTGCTAATAAAATGGAGGAGGCTGCTAAGAATACAGCCGGTGTTAAAGATGCAACTGTTAACTTCATGATGCTGAAGATGATCGTTGAATTCGAAGACGGACAGGATCCGAAAGCAGTTATGAAAGACGTATTAAAGAACTGCAAGAAAGTAGAAGACGACTGCGAGATCTTCCTTTAATAAAAGTATTTCAGGGACTGCTGCATAAAGAATAATTTACCGCCATATCTGCCGGTGGATAAACTTTTTGCCGGCAGCCCCTGTTTTTTTCACTGATTGGATTCGGTTATAGGCAAGCAGTAAAGCGGATGATTTTATCCGCCTGACTATGGAACAGTTATAAATTGTAATAAGAAAAGAGGTATTGAGATGAATAAGAAGCAGAAAAAAAGTGCTGGTAAGAATTATCATATCCCTTATTCTGTTGGTTGGTTTTTTCCCAGCTTCCGGTTGAGGGTTATCTGCGGTTTGGTCTTTTCATGATCCCTTATCTGATCATCGGATATGATATTCTGAAGAAAGCATTCAAAGGGATTAAAAATAAGCAGGTCTTTGACGAAAATTTCCTGATGGCAGTGGCTACCATAGGTGCCATCCTTCTGGGAGATTATACAGAGGGCACAGCAGTTATGCTTTTCTATCAGATCGGAGAGCTTTTCCAGAGTTATGCAGTAGGAAAGAGCCGCAGAAATATCAGTGAACTGATGGATATCCGTCCTGACTATGCAAATGTAGAAAATAACGGCCAGCTGGAACAGGTGGATCCGGACGAGGTAGCGATCGGAACTATTATTGTTGTACAGCCGGGAGAGAAAGTACCCATTGATGGTGTGATCACAGAAGGTACTTCCACATTAAACACCAGTGCATTGACAGGGGAAAGTCTTCCAAGAAATGCAAAGGTAGGAGATGAAGTGATCAGTGGCTGTATCAACATGACCGGTTTATTGAAAATCCGCACAACAAAGGAATTTGGTGAGTCCACAGTATCTAAAATCCTGGAGCTTGTAGAGAATTCCAGCTCCAGAAAGTCAAAATCCGAGAACTTTATTTCCAAATTTGCAAAATATTATACTCCTGCTGTGTGCTACGGTGCCCTTGCCCTTGCTCTGCTCCCGCCAATCGCATTGCTGATCATGGGAAAACCTGCAATGTGGGGTGACTGGATCTACAGAGCACTTACCTTCCTGGTAATCAGCTGTCCATGTGCACTGGTGATCAGTATTCCGTTAAGCATTTTTTGCAGGAATCGGCGGTGCCAGCAACCAGGGAGTGCTTGTCAAAGGCTCCAACTATCTGGAAACACTGGCACAGACCAAATATGTGGTATTTGATAAAACAGGTACCATGACCCAGGGTGTATTCGAGGTAAGTGGTATTCACCACAATGAAATGTCTGATGAGAAATTGTTAGAGTATGCAGCACTTGCAGAGTGTTCTTCTTCCCATCCCATCAGCAAGAGTCTGCAGAAAGCATATGGCAAACCTGTTGACAGAAACCGTGTTGCAGATATTGAAGAGATCAGCGGAAACGGTGTGATCGCCAAAGTGGATAGTGTCTCTGTAGCAGCGGGAAATGCAAAACTGATGAAGAAGCTTGGTGTTGCCTATCAGGAATGTCATCACGTAGGAACCGTGGTACACATGGCTGTAGATGGCAGATATGCAGGACATATCCTGATCTCTGATATTATCAAGCCTCATGCAAAAGAGGCCATTACAGAACTGAAGAAGGCCGGCATTTCCAGAACTGTTATGCTTACCGGCGACTCCAGACGGGTTGCAGATCAGGTTGCCTCAGAGCTGGGAATTGATGAAGTTTACAGTGAACTTCTTCCCGCTGATAAGGTAACAAAGGTGGAAGAACTTCTGGATAAAAAAACAGCCAAAGAAAAACTGGCATTTGTAGGTGACGGTATCAATGATGCCCCGGTATTGTCCAGAGCAGACATCGGTATTGCCATGGGTGCCCTTGGCTCCGATGCAGCGATCGAGGCAGCAGATATTGTGCTTATGGATGATGACCCGCTGAAGATCTCCAAAGCAATTAAGATCGCACGTAAATGTATTCGCATTGTATATGAAAACATCTATTTTGCTATAGGTATCAAAGTTATCTGCCTGATCCTGGGTGCCATTGGTATTGCAAATATGTGGATGGCAATTTTCGCAGATGTAGGAGTTATGATCATTGCGGTATTGAATGCCATCCGTGCGTTATTTGTGAAAAAACTGTAAATATGGATAAAATTGGCAGTAATGAGAAAGGAAACAGGTGACAGAATGGAAGAACGTAAAGATGAAGTATGTGATGGTTTTGAGGTTCATGAAGATCTGTTGAAGATTGTAAATGAGACTCTGCCTGAGGAGACAGAGCTTTATGATCTGGCAGAATTATTCAAGGTATTCGGAGATTCCACCAGAATCCGTATTCTTTATGTCTTATTTGAAAGCTGAGGTCTGTGTCTGTGACCTGGCTGCGGCACTCAATATGACCCAGTCTGCGATTTCCCACCAGCTTAAGATCTTAAAAGCAGAACCGTCTGATCAAAAGCCGCAGGGAGGGAAAATCGATCTTTTATTCCCTGGCAGACGATCA
>ENA-OQES01000017-OQES01000017.1-human-gut-metagenome-genome-assembly--contig:-NODE-17-length-64040-cov-17.154225_pt1 | contig 64040 bp, 58 predicted proteins | sample MGYA00242798_ERZ504641 | MGnify/ENA primary metagenome ERZ504641 (study PRJEB26092, sample SAMD00036327) | human gut metagenome | host: Homo sapiens | study: EMG produced TPA metagenomics assembly of...
AGAATATCTTTTTGAATATTCTGATTATTATATATATATTGTTATATTTTTGTCATTTTTATACAAATTATATGCTTTTTTAGAATATCAAAAAGTCAATAGATTTGTGGAATTTTTTCGTCCAAAAATGTCGATTTATCATTTTACACAAAACATCTGTTTCATTTTTTCCTTATGTAAATCAAGTATTCCACACACATAAAATGTGGATAATGTGGATAACTTTGTGTATAACTTTAATTTACGGGATTTTTCAATAACCGGGTATGTGGATAGAGTGTGTATGACTTTATCCACTTTTCCCACCTCTCGACATTCTTTGTGCAATTTGTCGAATCATATAATTTTAGGCGTTACAGCTATTCCATGAACGTACCTACAGCTGCCGGCTTCTCATAATCATAATCGGAAATCTTGATTCCTGTAGCAGCATTGCTGGCATGGATAATCTTTCCATCTCCGATATAAAGTGCCACATGATCAATATATCCGTTTCCGTAGAATACCAGATCTCCCGGCTCAAGCTGGCTGATATCTTTCTTTGTGGAGGCCTCACACTGCGCTGCAGCCACACGTGGAAGACTGTAACCGAAATTGGCAAATACAGACATTACAAATCCTGAGCAGTCTGCACCGTTTGTAAGACTTGTTCCGCCATAAACATAAGGATTTCCTTCAAACTGCAGCGCAAAGTTTACCACTTCCTGTCTCTTTACCAGACGTTTCGCTTCTGCTTCTTCGGCAATTTTTTTGCTTTGTATCCTCAACTGTCTGCTGAATACTCTCCAGTGCGGCTGTTTTTTACCTGCTCTGCCTTCTCAGAAGCCTTTTCCGCTTTCTCTACTCTTCGTTCTTCACGAATCTGAGCTGCTTCCTCTTCTTTCGCAACAAACTCCTGTGTCTGTTCCTCTGTCTGCTTCGCCAGTGTACTTGCCAGAGCACTTACACTTCCTGTTCCATCAGAAAACGCTGATGCGCCATCATCAAACTGTGCTGCGCTTACACATACCCCCTGTGTCAGAACCACAGAGCTCATAATTGCTGCCATCAAAATTGTCTTTATTTTATTATTCATTTTACTAATCAACTCCTGTTATACATCGCTGTAAAATTATTACATTTTTATTACGTTTTGTTACACATTTGTGTATGTTAACATAACATCCCAATTTTGTCAAATGAAAAAAGTGTGGCGGGCATTTGAAAGGATGTTATGTTACTGAAAGCATACTTCATGCTTTCCTTCAATAAGATAGTAAAAAACAGCTTCCGAGGTGGATATGCGTATTCATAAAATATCCCCAAAAGAATCCTCAGCCTGTGTCTGGTCTTTGCCATTGGCATCAGCATGGGTGTTCTCTCCGACCACTTTGTTTCTGAAAACTCCCGTTTTCAGACCTTTACGGAAAAATTATTCCGGTCCGAAGTATGCAGCAATAACCTCACCCTTCACTACACTCTTGCACACCCTGGAAAAAAAAGGTATCAGAAAGCCCGAGGCAACTCTTGGAACTGCACTTTCTGACCCGGCTAAGACCACCAGTCTCTGTCAGGAATATGAGAAAGAGCTGAAATCCTTTGCCTATTCCAGGCTCTCCGAAGAAAACCGGCTTACCTGTGATATGCTTCTTCTCTATTTTCACACCAGAGCCTCCCTTGGAAAAAATCAGCGCCCTGGATGAGCCGCTGGGACCAGGCCTGGGTGTGCAGGCACAACTTCCCATTCTTCTGGCGGAATATACTTTCCGGACAAAAGAAGATATCTCTGATTATCTGAAACTTCTGAGTACCGTCAGGCCATATTTTCAAAGTATTATAAAACTGGAAAAGCAGAAATCCCAGTCAGGGCTTTTCATGAGCGACACAACTCTGGACCGTATCCTGAAACAATGTCATTCTTTTGTCGCAAATCCTGATTCCAACTACATGGATGATATTTTCGCGCAGAAACTGAAAGCTTTCTCCAACCCTGCATTTAACAGCGAAGATCAGAAAAAACTCTGTACATATCATCATAAACTGATCTTAACCGAAGTGATCCCTGCTTATCAGGAACTGGCAGACAGTCTGGAAAGTCTTCGCGGTACAGGCAAAAGCAGCCGGGGCCTGGCATTTTTTGAGGGTGGGCGTGAATATTACCTCTACCTGCTGCAAAGCCAGACAGGAACCTATGTACCTGTCGGACAAATTGAAAAAAGGCTGTCAGCTCAGCTTTTGTCCGACTATCGGGAGATATCTTCCCTGCTGAAACAGAATTCCTCCCTGATCGACAGGCTGAATCAATGTTCCGGTGAACTTACGCTGACACCGACTCAGATGCTGGAGAAGCTTCCGGAATTGATGAAAAAAAGATTTCCCGGAACTGAAAGATGCCACTTACGAACTCCGCACCGTTCATCCTTCCAGGAAAAAATTTTTAAGTCCTGCTTTTTACCTCACGCCGCCTGTGGATACCCGAAACCCCAACGTAATCTATATCAACGATTCCGGACGTACCTCTTCTCTGGAGCTTTTCGGCACACTGGCACATGAAGGATTTCCCGGTCACCTTTATCAGACAGTTTCTTTTGCCGAAAACAATCCCTCTGACATCAGATATCTGGTCACCTCCTCCGGTTACGTGGAAGGCTGGGCAACCTACGTGGAATCCTACGGCTATGAATATGCTGCCTCCCTCATGAAGGATCCGGATTCTGCCAAAAATGCCGTCCGGCTTGCCTGGTTAAACAGGAGTATGAATCTGTGCATTTACTCCCTGATCGATATCGGCATTCATTACAGGGGCTGGGATGCAGCCCGCACTGCTGTCTTTCTGAAAGCATTTGGCATCAACAATGCTTCTACTGCTGCCGAAATCTATCAGTATATTGTGGAAACTCCCGGTAACTATCTGAAATACTATTGGGGATATCTGAATTTCCTTGACTTGAAAACAGTCTGTCAGAAAAGACTTGGAGATGATTTCGACCTGAAAGAATTTCACCGCCGGATTCTGGACATCGGACCTGTACAGTTTCCAGTTCTGGAAAAATACATGAAATAAACGAATTACTGGAAAACTTTCATCGGCCAGACTTCCGGAGAGTCTTATCAGTTTGAGTGGCATGGAGGAGATAATGTTACGGTTATCATTCAGCCATCTGAACGTCAGAGCGGAATCCGCGTCAGTATGGATTAACAGCCTGATATAACAAAGAGCCGGACTGACTGCAATATTTTATAGAATTGCAGTCAGTCCGGCTCTTTAAAATATAAAACCAAACATTTCTCAAGCAATGTTTCCGAAAACAGTCTTCCTGCCTCCATTTCCATCACTGTCTCTTTGAATCTGCCGCTACCATTGCCGTAAATCTTTTTAAATCCGGCCGGAACTAATCCCAGGTCGCTTTCTTCCACCATGGAAACATCGAATTCGCTGTCTCCGGCTGCTATGATATATGCAGGCTGCAACCTCTTTCGAAGTCTTCTCACGGCCATTCCCTTACTCAGATTTACAGGAACAACATATACCTTCTCTCCATTATGAAATACGTCCACCAGCTTCGTAATCAGTTTTGCCTGCAGATCTTCAACCACTTCCTCTGGCTTTTCACATTTTGTAAAAATAAAAAGCTCATCTAGAAATCTCAGCTCAAACTTTCGTCTGGAATCCCCGGCAAGAATCTGCTGCGCTTTTTCCATTTCCGGTCTGCTGTTCCGGATCATTTGCAACGACTCCAGATACCACTCTCTGTCGCGCTTACCATTTACCAGCAGTACTCCTCCATTACAGACAAGGGCATAGGGTACGATTCCTATATCCAGATCAATACGTTTATACTGTTCTTCCGTCCTTGTGGATGTTGGTATGATAGTCATCTTCTCACTTACTTTTTTCAACAGATCATGCGTTTTTTCAGAAATAAACGAGATTTCTCTTCCATTATATAACTCAACATTTAATTTATTTTCACCGATATTGCGCTTATACGAATATATTATGGTATTGTCCATGTCCGCGCATAAAATGCCATTCATTCGCTTCCTCCAAAAATGGGACTGCCGCACTGTTATTACCTGCGACAGCCCCATAATTATTATTTCATACGTATTGTTTACCTGCTCATGATTGCTTTTCTGATAAGATCCACCGGTATGATAAGTACTGCAAGTACCATGGATACCAGTAATGCCTTTGGCTCAAGCAGAGTTGTGTTAAATACTTTTCCCCCGATTTCAATGATAATGGTCTGAAGAACAAAGATTGCTCCCATTACCAGTACGAAGTTCTTATTCTCCCCAATATGCTCAAACAGATTAAACTTCTCAGATCTGGTATTCAGACTGTTAAAGATAATCGCATAAATGAAGAACGCAAACATAAATGTTTTCTCATAAAGCTCCGGATCTGCACAGCCCGCAGGGATTACCCAACTGGTAATGCCGCCGATATTCTCAAGTATCAGGATAGAACCAAGGGTAATAAATATTGCACTTACTCCGATCGCTGACTTGATGTACGGAGTCAGAATATTATCTGTTCTCTTTGCCGGCTGATCTTTCATATATCTGTCAAGAATAGGTTCTCCACCAAACGCCATGGCAGCCAGTGTATCCATGATCAGGTTGATCCAAAGGATCTGGACAATGGAAAACGGCTCTGTCCATCCCAGGATCGGTGCAATGATATTCATTAACAGAGTACTGATATTTACAGTAAGCTGGAAAATGAGGAATTTTCCAACAGATTTCGCCATAGTCCTGCTGTTAAGCACACAGTCTTTAATGGAAGTCAGACTGTTATTAAGGATAACAACATCTCCTGCCTCCTGTGCAACTGCTGTACCATCTCCCATTGCAAAACCAATGTCTGCCTGTTTTAATGCGGGAGCATCGTTCACACCGTCACCGGTCATACCACAGACATTATCAATCTGCTGTGAAAGAGATACCAGTCTTTTCTTATCAAGCGGTTTCGCGCGGCTTACCACTCTCAGGTTCGGGAGAACTTTCTTCAGCTCTTCATCTGATAATTTCTCCATTTCTTCATGGGTAAGAACCACATCCTTCTTCTCATCTGCAAGAATACCTGCCTCTTTTGCAATGGCTACTGCAGTTTCCTCTGCATCACCGGTAACCATAACTACCTGGATTCCTGCATCATTAAGAATCTGAACAGTCTCAACCGCATCTGTTCTGACATTATCACGCAGACACAGAACTGCCATAAGAACAGTCTTTCCATCACTGATTTTCGCTACGGAGAGCAGCTTCATAGTTCTCTTTGCCTGTGCATGCATCTGCTCTTCTACTTTATCTTTATCTGCCTTTGTAAACTCTCTTTCTTCTCCGTCCGGAAGCATGTAATGTGTTACTTTATCAATGATATTCTCTGTAGCACCCTTCCAGTAAACAAGTCCGTTTTTCAGTTTTACAGTGGCACATTTCTTCTCAGAATCAAATCCGCTGATCTCTTCTACCTTCTCCGGATCATTGTCAGAATCATTATAACCATGATTGATGGCATAAGAGAGCAGTGCTCTGTCCATGTTGTTACTTCCGATTGCCTTTCCCTCTGAGGAAATCTTTGCAAGGTTATTCAGGGTGATAGCTTCTATAAACTCCCTGCTCTGGATGGAATCAACAATTTCACCGTTACCTGTGATAAATTCTACCAGTGACAGGTTACCCTGTGTGATCGTTCCGGTTTTATCACTGAACAGCACGTTCATGTAAGCAGAATCTGAAAATGCCGCCTTGTGGCTGACAAGGATATTCTTTTTATACATGGACTCTGTATTCATTGACTGAACCAGACTGTTCATCATCGGGAGTCCCTCCGGAACTGCCATGATCACGATAGAAGCCATAAGCATAACTGCTTCCGCTATTACAAGGAGAACGGAAACAACAGTGATTGCCTGATCTGCCCTGATCAGAGTCAGGACAACATGAAGGATACCTGCGATCGCTGCAGCTGACACACCCAGTTTACCGATACCTGCTGCCACACCTTCCAGCTTCAGGCTGGAAGTATCTTTTCGCTCTTCTTCCTCGGAGGTATCTGTCAGAGCTTTGTTTATCTTTCCTAATTCAGAACTGTCTCCGATAACAGTTGCGATCATGTAACCTTCGCCTGAAGTCACAACAGAACCCATAAAGACTTTTCCATGTGAGGAGTAATCCGTAGATTCTGCCTCGTCCATATTGGTTACTGCTGCTTTGTTCTCATCTCTTGATTCACCGTTTAATGCCGCCTGAGATACTTTGATCTTACCTTCAAATAACAGACCATCTGCCGGAACCTTATCTCCTGCCTGGATAAGGATCGTATCACCTTTAACGATTTCACTGGTAAGAATATTGACCAGCTTTCCGTCTCTTACAACTTTGGCATAAGTCTTGCTGTATTCTTCCTGAAGCGCCTCACTTCTTGAAGTATTTCTGTACTCTGACAGGGTACTGAAACCGGTAGCAAGTGCGATTGCGATCACAATACTGATGATCTCCACAACATCATTTCCGCCGGATAATGCAGGGACAAAGATTCCCAACACAGCCAGGATAACTTTAAGAGCCAGAGCCGCACATAATACCTTGATCCAGATATCATCAAATGCGCCGATGAACATGGACCAGAGTGATTCAGTCTCTTTCTTCGCCAGCTCATTGGTGCCGTACTTCGCCTTGCTCTCGCTGACCTGCTGTCCGGACAGGCCCTGCATTCGCTCCTCTTTGTTTATTTCATTCATAATAATTAACCTCCTCTTTCGGGTTTTGCAACTGTTCAATCATGGACAGACAGTTACCGGATTTTATATAAAAAGAGGAACCATAACAGCTCCTCTTTTTATTTTCACACAAATCTCTGGCAGAGTTCCCCAAGTCCGGGATCTGTTGTGCCATTTCCTACGGCGTTGAATTTCCATTCACCGTTATACCTGTATATTTCCCCAAAAATCATCGCAGTCATACCTGAATAATTCTCAGTTAAATTATATTTGCACATTTCTTTATTGTTTCTGGCATCAACCAGACGGATAAATGCATTCTGGATCATTCCAAAATGCTGTTTTCTCTTTACTGCCTGATAGATATTGACAACAATGACAATCTTATCATATTCAGCCGGAACTCTTGACAGATCAATAACAATCTGCTCATCATCTCCCTCGCCTGCTCCTGTAAGATTGTCTCCCATATGATTGACTGTCCCGGATTTATGTTTCAGGTTGCCGAAATATACCAGGTCTGTTTTATCTGTAAATTTACCATTTTTCAACATGATTGCAGAAGCGTCGCAGTCGATTGCCTGATGTGATGAAGAACCAAATAATGCACCAAACAATCCACCGCCGCCGGATGGCTTTGCCTCATCCCAGCCAAGTCCCACGATCACCTTTGCTAATCCTGCATGCTCCTTTGACAGATTTACCTTCTGTCCTTTCTGTAAGCTTACTGACATTTTCGTCCCTCCTGTTGCCCTCCGGCACTATTCTACGTCTACACCATAACTGTTGCACAAAGCAGCCAGACCACCCTGATAACCGCTTCCAATGGCATTAAATTTCCATTCGCCACCATTCTTGTACAGTTCACCAAATACAACTGCTGTTTCAATAGAGAAATCTTCTCCAAGATCATATCTGAGGATTTCTTCTCCTGTCACTTCATTGAAGATTCTCACAAAGGCATTGGAAACCTGTCCGAAATTCTGGCGTCTTGCCTCTGCATCATAGATGGTAACTGTAAATGCAATCTTTGTGATATTGGCAGGAATCTTTGACAGATCGATCTTAATCTGCTCATCATCTCCGTCTCCGGCACCTGTAAGGTTGTCTCCCATATGCTGGACTGCTCCGGACGGATGTACAAGATTTCCATAGAATACAAAATCGTTCGAATCAGAAACCCTTCCGGAATCTGTCAGACAGAACGCTGCTGCATCCAGATCGAAATCTCCGCCTGTGTCAAAAGCATTGATATCCCATCCGATACCTACAACTACATTCTTAAGTCCCGGGTTACCTTTTGTAAGACTGACCTTCTGTCCTTTTTTTGAAACTAACTGGCATATATTTTTCCTCCCATATTGTCTTATCCGCTTCGATATACAGCTCCATACCTGATAACTGTTTAGTATTTTTACCAAACAGCCGACTGTCTCTTACATTACGCTACTTCAATACCATAATGACCGCAGAGCGCTGCAAGTCCACCTTGGAATCCGCTTCCGATGGCATTAAACTTCCACTCTCCGTTATGTCTGTAAAGTTCTCCTACAACTACTGCTGTTTCAATGGAGAAGTCCTCCCCAAGATCATAATGGATCAGTTCCATCTCATTGGATTCATCTACCAGACGGATATAAGAGTTTGAAACCTGTCCGAAGTTCTGACGTCTTGCTTCTGCATCATAAATGGTAACTGTAAACGCAATTCTCTCAATATTCGCCGGAACCTTTGACAGATCGATCATGATCTGCTCATCATCACCTTCACCCTCACCGGTAAGGTTATCTCCCATGTGGATGACTGATTCACTGGCATGCTTCAGATTGCCATAGAAAATGAATTCTTTCTCTGTAGGGCATTTTCCGTTGGCACCAAGCATAAATGCTGCTGCATCCAAGTCAAAATCCGAACCTGAATCAAAAGCGTTTACATCCCATCCAAGTCCTACCATGATCTTCTTAAGTCCCGGATTCTTCTTTGTTAAATCTACCTTCTGTCCTTTTGATAAATTAATAGGCATATCATTCATCCTCCCTTTTTTCTGTGTTTTTATTTTCTTACCGGTGGCACATTGTATTGTTTGTTAAAATCCTGTTTGATTGCCTCCAGACGAACCTGATCCTCCTGGCGTTTCTTTCTGGCATCTTCCTGGATCCTTCTTGTCTCTTCGATTCCATTTGTAATGGTTGCCCATGTCTTCTCAAGAGTCTCAATCTGAATGGAACTTCCGGATGCCATTTTAGCTGTCATCTTCGATACATCTACTGTATTCTGGGCATTCTTAAGAAGCATCTCATTTGTTTTCTTATCCAGTTCTGCAATAGATTCTGCCTGTATCTTCTGCCTTTTCAGAAGAATTGCCTGCGCAAGTGCCTGCTTAAATACAGGAAGCGTAACGATAAACGCAGAATTGATCTTTCTCACCAGATTGTAATTGCTGAACTCCATAGTCTTTATCATGGGAATGGACTGCATTGCCACATTCTCTGCTGTTCTCAGATCCTGTGTCCTCTGTTCCAGCATCATCAGTGCCTGATTCAGACTGGTAAGTTCAAACTGAATAGACTGATCTCCCGTATTCTCCATATCCTGCTGTCTCTGGGCAATGTAGGCTTCAATCTCTTTACATGCCTGTTCTCCTGCAAGGATATATTTCACCAGTTCATGATAATAATCCACATTGGTCTTAAACATGGTATCCAGCTTTTTGTTGGACTGTTTGATTTCAGACTCATATCCTTTAAGCTGAACATAAATCTTATCAACTTCTTCGCCCATTGTGTGATACTTGGCCAGTATCTTATCCAGCTGTTTTCTGAAATTTCCGAAAAGCTTTCCGAAAAGTCCCGGATTATCCTTAATTTCATTAATGTCAAACTGATCCATGATCTTTGCCAGCGATTTAAGCATCTCGCTTGTCTCATTAAGCTGCGACATATTCATGCTGTTGAGGACCACATCAGATGCCTTGGAAATCTCCTCTGCTGCTTTCGCACCAAAAGATACAATGGTATCCATATTGTAAACTTCGATCGTGCTGACAATATCGTCCACTTCTTTTGAATTGACCAGCTCAGCATTCATCTGCTGCCTGTCAGCGACAATATCATATTTCTCCACAACTTCAATCTCATTTTTCTCCTGAAGACCATTACCGGCCTGAGCAGGATTTCCCATAGATGATTTACCGAAATCAAGTCCCATAATCTACTAACCTCTCCTGAAAAGTTTTCTCCGCCATGAGGGGCGGGTACTGTTTGTCGAAATGTTATTCAGATCCGGAACCTGCATATCGTATTTATATTCCCCGATCTGGTGCTCTTCCATCAGTTTTTCTGCAAAGTAGTTCTCCACACTCTGATAGCCTGTAGGGACAAAAAACAGAATGTCAAATCCTGCCAGGTTCAGGAATGTTACAAGAATCGAATCCTGAAGTGAAATCATCGTCTCCCCTGTATTAATATATATCAGTTTTGGATTCTTTTTTGTAAAATCAAATTTCTGGATCAGACGCAGAATCTCCTTCGGCAGATCCAGAATCTGCGCGATCACTGTATATTCTGTACCATTTTCCCCAATACCCTTTATCAGTTTCCGCTCGATCAGAAGCTGCAGCTTGTCAAGTATAAATTCCTGCATTTCCTCCCGAAGAAGATGATAAGGATATCTGGGATGATTCTTTATTTTATTCCGCAAAAGCTTTCCGTTTTTATAAAATTCTACGGCAAAGGCTTTCATTGGACCGGAGGCAGTTGGTTCAATGTACGGAGCACTTTTCACAACAACGGTATCTTCTGTGATCAGTGCTGCTATGGATTCCCAGTACTGAGAAACACTTCCATCCTTCACTCCTGAGATTTTTGAAAAAATAACCGGAATATTTACCACACCGTTAACTGTGCTGAAATTAGGTCTGTATTTCAATTCCTGATCCCACAGTAGTTTTATCTCTTCATACATGGTCTGCAGATTGATAACATTCGCCTTCACATACTGCTGATTTCTGTATATCCCACTGTCCTGATACATCAGAGTATCAAGTTCTCTTTCCGCATGATAAGCGGCTGTTCCAATCTTTACCTGAGAACTCTCTTCCGGATATTCTGTGATTGCCAGACTCTCCGGATAGTTGACCTCATACAGAAGTTTATCTTCCAGACAGCACTTAATGTTCAGATCAGGACATAAGATCAGCACATCCAGTGGCAGCCGTCCAAGGAAACTCATAAACAGAGCTTCGTTTTCATTCCGGCAGCCCCCCAGATAAATAAAGCATCCAATCTCCGGTGATTTCCAGTTTATGAACAGCTTCGGCAGATATCTTCTCAGCCAGCACAGCAGATACACTGCCCTGTTTGTCAGTCTGTTAAGATTTTCCCCTTCCTTCTGAGATTCAGCCAGCATAACATCCACAAATGTTTTATGCAGGATCCGCTGAAGCTCCGGATTGGCTCCATACTGTATATTACACGCAAGTCCCAGGAGCATCTGATCTCCGGATGTATAGTTTGACCTCTTTATCTCTGAAATTTCCTGCGGCGTTGGTCTTGGAATCTCTTTACTTACGATCACCGTATTTCTCTTTGAATTTCTCAGTTCCTGCTGCAATCTGAACAGTTCATTTGCATAAGTAAGCTTATCTTCTGCCCCGTTTATCCTGCAGAAACAGTTATAAAAAAAACGGCTGTCATTTCCCCTTAACAGAATGCTCTCGCGGATATCATCCAGGCCGTTTCCCTTTATCCATGCATTTGTACAATTTGTAAGCGAAGGTCTGATTCCATACAGTCTCTCATTGTTAAGTTCATTCTGAATCTCATCTCTGACCTTTTTCACACAATATCCCTGCGGAAATGGCTGCAAACCTTCCATCTGCAAACTGTCTGAAAGAACGGAACCCGGATCTGTTTTCAGATATCCCTGATCCCCTGCATACTGAAGCAGTACTACATCACAGCCTGCATTGGAAAGAATCGATATGAGCATTAACTCATAATTGCTTATCTGCCCTTCATATAATATTTTAGGGATATGGTTCTCTCCAAGCTGATTTACAATGCGTTCAAATTTATAATACAGCCAGCACATGAACTTGATATATGCGTTCCTGAGCATATTCTCGGTTTTCCCGGCTTTTCGCAGGGAATCCAGAGAGTCATAAATGGAGGCTGCCACATTCTGTCTCTGAAACTCATTCATCCTTGGCAGCCATTTTCTCAGACTGACATGGATAAAATCCATACTCATCTGAAAATCCATTCCCATTATTTCATTATAATATGCAAGATTCCCCTCATCGGGATTAGGTATCTTCCCTTCGATAACCACTCCGGTTCTTCTTGCTGTATCATAATATTTCTTTATAAATTCGCCGACTTCTTCAGAATATCCGTTGATACGGTAGAAATAAACACCTTTCTCCCGCCTGCTGTTCAGTTCGACAAAATAATCACTGAGGTTTTGAATTTTTTTGGTGTTCCAACATATAAGTATCTCACCTTCAATATCTGCTTATCTTATTTCTGTTCATGATAAGTTCTACAGCAATTTCATAAAATAATGCGGAACCATAATTTTCTCCAAATTTTCGTATAAATTCTACCTCAAAATTGTATCATATTGCTATTTATATTTCAAGAAAATTCCCCTGTTCTTTCCATGGCTTATTCCCCTGAAATGTGCTATGATGTAGTTGCTGACTCGGTCCTTCACACTGTGATGGGCCGGATTACCTGCAGTATTTTATTGAATTTCTATAAGGTACCCTATTTACGGGAATTTTTGTAGATATGTCAGAAGGAGTGTTATGAAAAATAATGTTTTATATTACAGTGTAGGTCCATTACTCTATTGTCCTGCCAACAGAATATCCATCACTGATTCTCTGATAAATGAAAGATTCGGGAACAGATTTTCTCTTGCTCTCTGTCTTGAAGATACCATAAACGACGATCATGTTGAAGAAGCCGAGCAGATACTGATTTCTTCTCTCAGCCAGATATTCATACAGCATGAACAAAAGCCATTCTATCTGCCCAAAATATTTATCCGGGTTCGGAATCCACAGCAGATTCAGAGATTAACAAAAGCTCTTGGGCACTCCATTAAGATTGTTACCGGTTTCATCGTCCCTAAATTCAGCCCGGATAACGCACAAAGTTATATTGAGCAGATGATCCTCGTCAATGAACTTGTCGCAAAAAAGCTTTACATGATGCCTATTTACGAAAGTCCTTCCATTATAGATTTGCGAAACAGAATTGATATTCTCTACTTGTTAAGGGATTCTTTAGCCAGAATTGAAGATCTTATATTGAATATACGTGTTGGCGGAAATGATCTGTGCCATATGTTTGGGTTTCGCAGACATGCCAATGAATCTATTTACAGCATCAGACCTGTTTCAGATATTTTCTCAGATATTATCACTGTATATGGTATGGATTATGTGATTTCCGGTCCTGTATGGGAATATTATGCCGGTGACGGCTGGAAAGAAGGAATGATTCAGGAAATCCGGGAGGACAGACTTTGCGGTTTCATCGGAAAAACCGTTATCCACCCTTCACAGATCCCTGTAGTAAACAGAGCTTATCAGGTTTCACGAAATGACTACCTTGACGCACGGGCGATTTTAAACTGGAATGCTGATTCTGCTTCCCTTGTTGCAGGAAGCAAAACCAGAGAAAGAATGAATGAATATAAAACCCATCTGAACTGGGCTAAGAAAACAGTTTATCTTTCAGAAGTTTTCGGAATAACAGAATAAGTATTACCCTTCTCACGCATCCGCAAGCTTCTTAATGATTCCACAGCATTTATAATGTGTAAGTGGATAGTATTCTACAGGTGTATGTTTCTCTTCGGCAAGTCTGACAATATGCTCCAACTGAGGATTTCCCTTATATCGCTCATCGATCAGCACCTTCCAGGGAATTCTCCTCAGTAATACTCTTGTTGTCTCTCCGATCCCCGGTTTGATCAGATTAATATCGTCAACACCGAAATTTTTTCCTATATTTATTACCTCATCAATACCCTGACTTTCCACTCTTTTTTCCAGATCAGGTGTATTCTCCATATTAAATTCCTTTTCAATGGTTTCAATAAAGTCATATGACAGATCAGAATCTGTCAGTTCTCCGTAATAGACTGCCCCATGGAAATCATCTCTGCCTATTATGTCATCTCTCAAAAAAGTACGGCTGATAAGGCCGGATACTGTACTGTTCAGGCAGGAACTTGGGATCAGGATATCTTCATGTGTTCCGCAAAGCTCCGTAACATTTGCCGGATCTGCCACTACCGCTATGTCAGCAGAAACCCCTTCATATGCAGAGATATCTTTCTTCAATTCATTCAGGATCGCACCCTTGCCAATCCATCCGTCCACAAATAAAATCTGCTGCGGTCTGTACTTTTCAAGCAGATACTTCATGGCATTATCGTCAATCCCTCTTCCTCTGATAATTGAAATGGAATAATGAGGCACATTTATACCATATTTGAATTTGATGTATCGCTTCACAAGGATACCAATTGGGATTCCCGCTCTGGCAAGGGATACCAGGACAATTTTCTTTCCCTTATTCTCTATGATCTTATCTGCCAGCATTCCTACTGCATTGGCAACCGGCTTCGCATAATGTTTCAGCGCATTATGATATACCTGCATATACCGATCTGTAGGAACATATTCAACAGGCAACATCTCGCTGTAATGTTTTCCGGACTGAATCAGTTTCTCCCGCACTTTGGCAGGCTGAGGTTCTACCAGCCCGGTAATATCCTTCAATAATAAAATCACATCTTCTTCTGAATAGGAACTTCTCAAATCAGCACCACCTTACAACTGTAATATCCTTGTTCTGCATCCGGACAGCATTTATCAGCGTTTCCTGACTCTCTTTTATTTCCGGGGAATCTGTGACAATCAATACCTTGTCATATTTTCCTATATCGTAAATAAATGTTCTCCTGTCCGGATCATATAAACTTTTCAGTTCATATCTGCTGTGAAGGGGATACTCTTTTTCCAGACTCACAGCAATGGGACTTCTTGTAGTCGAATGGCACCTTACTTCGGCTCCCTCTTTTTCCATCTTTCTTCCGATATAAAGTGCAGGGAACATAAACTCCTCAGTGCCGATCACCAGTATTCTTTTACCAGATATATTATCAGCCATATTTCCGGTTTTCTCCCGGATTTCTCTCCACAGATTCTCACATGCTTCTTCATATTTCCCGGAATCAATCAGTCTGCGGGCATCCATCCGGTTTTTAACATAAATCGTTGTATACTCTGCGGCCTTATCCGGACATTTATAATAAAATCCGTCTCCCTTAAATGTTTCTGCTCTGTCTCCGTAAGTACTGTGATCCGTTTTTACCAGATAATACAGGGAAATCCCCTGTCTCTTATAACGTTCCAGATTCTCCTCGCTCATTCCGTTTAACAGAGATGCTACTGAATATTTAAACTTTCCGTCATATTCCCTGTCAAGAATACTGATGATATTCCGAATTGTTTTTCCGGTAGTTACTTCATCCTCGATAAATATGATCCGGTCCGTCTCCGCCGCAGCTCTGTCAATATCATCTTTTACCAGCTTCTGCTCTGTGGCATGGCTGTGTTCCTCGGAAAAAAACAGATAATTCACGCCGGGAATGACTTCTCTGGTAGTCTGAATATAATCTGCCCCCACAGAGATCGCTGCCTGAGCACCTATGGCCGTTGCTGTCTCCGCAAAGCCCACCAGCAAAAGTTTTTCATCTTTGTATTTCTCCCTGAAAGTATCTGCCAGAGCAGCAAATAAATCCAGTGCATTTGATGGCACTACCGGAATATGCTTTCCCTGAAGCGGATCCACTACCAGATAGTTTCTCTTCGTATTATTTTCCCTTTTTGCGATCTTTACTAAATCCTTCTCAGTATATTCCATCTTTACTCCTTCTACTGATACGATCTGAAAAATGCCTGCAACTTGGTCAGAGCTTTCGTCAATGCCTCTGTCTCCTCCACATTCAGGCCTTTAAGTACAGCCAGTACCATCTTCTCATGGAAATCTTTATGATGGTAATAAGCTTTCTTCCCCTGTTCTGTCAGGGAGATCAGCACAACCCTTCGGTCCTCCTGACTTCTCATACGCTGGATATATCCCTTCTTTACAAGATTATTCACAGCGATCGTCAATGTACCCACAGTCACATTCAGTTCTCTGGCTACTGTTGACATATTCTTCTGTTCCCGGATACCTACTGCATTAATAATGTGCATATCATTGACGGAAATATTCTTATATTCTCCCGTAATCAATGCCCGTTCTTCCAGGTCCAGAATCTCATTAAATAAATTGACCAGTACATCATTAATTGCCTCATAATGGTTCATCCGGTTACCTCCCTCTTTTTGCTTAAGCAATTCCATATAGCATTGCTGTAGCATGTTTGTACATTATGGTTATATTGCTACCTATTATACACTAAAATACTTTGTCTCACAAAGCATTTCTGGCAGGTTTTCAAAGAATTTCTCTCTTAATTCTTTCTTTGAACCATGAAATTTGTTATAATGAATAGATAGATTACAGTTCACACGCTCCTGTCTCATTTCCGTATGCAGTCTGCAATGAATTTGAGATACGGTACTGAGGACAGCAATACAGGCTGCAGATTGCTGTAACTGTTCAGCACTCTCACTGTTAAGAACTATTTTAGTTAAAGGGATTTTTCTATGAAAAAAAAATAATATGCCACTTAATTTACGGGAGAGAATCAACTCCCGGATCAGTCTTCTGTGTTCTGTTATTGTTCTGGTTCTGCTCGTTCTGGTGATGCATCAGATGGATTACACCCTGATCCATAAACCGCAGAAAGAAGCAGCAGAAGCAGCGGCTCTCAAGGAACAGCAGGATAAGATCAAAGCTGAAACACCTGTCATCTCCACTGCAAGTGTAATTGCTGTTGGAGATAATCTTTATCACAGCAAGCTGTATGAATCCGGCGAAAATGACTCCGGCATATGGAATTATGACCATATCTACACTCATGTTCTGGACCAGATCCAGGCTGCAGACGTAGCCATGATCGACCAGGAAACGGTTTTTGCTCCAAGCCACGATGCTGTCAGCACTTATCCTTCTTTTGCCACTCCCCAGGAAGTGGGAGATGCCATTATCAAAGCAGGATTTGATGTAGTGGAATCCGCCACAAATCACGCCGATGATTATGGATATGACTATCTGAAAAGTACTCTGGATTTCTGGAGCACCAATTATCCGGATATTCCTGTACTTGGCATCCACGCCACCCAGGAAGATGCAGACACTGTCAAAGTAAAAGAAGTGAATGGTATTAAGATTGCTTTTCTTGACTATACATACGGCACCAATAATTCCGGTGCAGGCGAAGGATATGAGTACATGATCGATATCTTTGATAAGGATAAGATCACCACAATGATCCAGAAAGCCAAAGAAATCAGCGACTGCATCATCTTTGTGGCTCACTGGGGAACAGAAGATGAAACCATGCCAAATGAATACGAGAAACAATGGGCCGCTTTTCTGATGCAGCAGGGTGTTGATGTGATCATTGGCGGTCATCCGCATGTGCTTCAGCCTTACGGACAGCTTTCTGATGACCAGGGACACAATACCACCATATTCTACTCCCTCGGAAACTTCGTTTCTACCCAGCAGGAACTCCCGGAACTTCTGGAAGGAATGGCAAGTTTTACCATACAGAAATCAACTCTGAACGGCAAATCAACCATCCAGATCCTTTCTCCGGAAGTGAAACCTATGGTCATGCATTATAATCACGATAACGGAGAATACGGACCATATATGCTGGATGATTATACAGAAGAACTTGCTTCTTCCCACAGTGTAAGAAATGTGATCGGTGATGAGTTTACTCTCGATAACCTGAAAGCTAAATTTAAGGAAATCATGTCCATGAATGTGAAGCCTTCCACAAATACAAACCTGCTGAACGTCAAGTTTGACTGGGAGGGCAACATGATCGACAAAACTACCGGAAATGTAGTGGAAGATACAGAATCCATCCACTCCTGGGAATATCAGGCAGACACATCAGACGGAACCGAAGACTCTTCCGACGTTTCTGACAGCTCTTCAGATGAAAGTTCAGATGAAAGTTCGGATGAAAGTTCGGACGAAAGTTCAGATGAAAGTTCGGACGAAAGTTCAGATGAAAGTTCAGATGAAAGTTCGGACGAAAGTTCAGATGAAAGTTCGGACGAAAGTTCAGATGAAAGTTCGGATGAAAATTCAGATGATTCTTCAAACGAATATGACAGTGGTTATTGATGAATTCCCAGCAGTTTCTCTGCATTCTGTCTGGTCACATCAATAACCTCCTCTGCTGTAATTCCCTTCAGTTCTGCGATTGCCTGTGCTACATAAGGCAGATTTAATGACGAATTTCTCTTACCTCTGTTTGGCTCTGGAGACATATAGGGACAGTCTGTTTCCAGAACAAGCTGAGACAGGGGTGCATACTGAACCGTCTCTTTCAGTTTCTTTGCGTTCTTAAAAGTGACAACTCCGCCGATTCCCAGATACAGTCCCATTTTCAGATATTCTGCCGCAATCTCCCTGCTGTATGAAAAACAATGAATGATACCGCCATACATACCACCCTGCATATATTCTCTGACGATATTCAGAGTATCCTCGGCAGCTTCTCTGCTGTGGATCATAAACGGAAGCTTCTCTTCTCTCGCAATATCAAGCTGAGCGCGAAACATCTTCTGCTGGATCTGATGTTCCTCTTCTTCCTTATGCCAGTAATAGTCCAGCCCGATCTCACCGATTGCCACCATCTTGTCCATATGGGATAATCTGCGGATTTCATCCAGAGTCTCCTGTGTCATCTTATCTGCATCATCCGGATGGATTCCCACTGCTCCATATATAAAAGGATATTTCTCCATCAGATCCACAGTATCCTGAAAACTGCCTACAGAGGCACAGACATTCACAATCTTCTCAATCCCTCCATCGTACATAGACGTAAGAAGCGCTTCCCTGTCTGTATCAAAGGCCTCATCATCATAGTGTGCATGTGTATCAATAATCATTTTTTTCCAATCTCCTCATATAATCTTATAGCAATCCCATAAAATAATGCAATCAAGACAGTTCAGCAGAGTGCGAAGGACAAGGAAGATATCTGCAGGCGTGCTGACGCACGGCAAAGATATCTGACGCAGGACTTTGCGCTCTGATAAACCGGATCAATATCCATTATTTATGAGAATTGCTATAGTCCGGTTAAAAATCTGTTATAAAATTACCAGCTCATCCCCCGGGTGGATCACACCTCCGTGGAGAACCTTCGTAAAAACTCCCTGTTTCGGCATAATGCACTCTCCCATTTTCTTAAAGATCGCACATCCGCTGTGGCATTCTTTTCCAATCTGTGTCAGCTCCAGGACTACATCATTGCACTGGAATTTCGTACCGATCGGAAGTGTGGCAAAGTCGATTCCCTGAACCACCAGGTTCTCTCCGAATGCCCCGTCTTCTACCTCTGCACCTCTGGCGCGAAAATCTTCAATCTTGTCAAAAGAGAGCAGACTTACCTGACGGTGCCATTTGCCGGCATGGGCATCACCCTCGATTCCCCAGTCCTCAATTACTTTAATCTCCGGAACACTTGTCTTCTGTATTCCCTTTCTTTCACTTGTACAAACCGCAATTACTTTTCCCATAAGATTATCCCTTTCACCTTCCTGTTTTAGTTTCAGATACTGTTTTCGTACCTGCTCTTCCGTTTATTGCCGTCAGCTTATCTTCTCTGCTTTGGCTCACCGATTTCTCTTTTCGTCAGTACATTCTGACGCTACTCTGCTTTCTTATCCCTGTTATCGCCATCAGTTATCTTGCGCAGTTCCCTGCTTCCCCTGTCATGATCTCAATGCCATGTCCAAGCGCATCAATAATATACTCCAGGCTCTCTTTTACAGCTTTCGGACTTCCCGGAAGATTGATGATCAGTGTTTTTTTTCGGATACCTGCCGTAGAACGGCTGAGCATGGCGCGTTTCGTGATAGTCATGCTGTACGCACGCATTGCCTCCGGAATCCCCGGTACACGTCTGTCAATAATATCCTCCGTTGCCTCCGGTGTAATATCTCTGGGTGAAAAACCGGTTCCGCCTGTTGTCAGGATCAGTTCCGCTGTGCCGCTGTCTGCAATTTCCGCCATTCTCTCTGACAACATCTTTCTGTCATCCGGCAGAACATCTTCAGACACAACCTCATATCCATTCTTCTCAACAATCTCTCGGATCGCAGGTCCGCTTAAATCCTCACGTTCTCCGCGATATCCCGTATCACTGGATGTAATAATCGCTACTCTTTTCATTTTATAAAAACCTCCCTGTCGGGCAGATAATTTTTTTCGTTATCTGCCATTCTGTATTTCCATTATACACATTTCTTTCATTTTACCCAACAAATATTTTGCAAATCGCAGAGTAATTCGTGGATATCAAAAATGAAAATCTCCACTCTTACCACCCGTCTTTTCAACCAGATGAATATTGGACATTACCATATGCTTGTCAATTGCCTTACACATATCGTAAATCGTCAGAAGCGTCACCTGAACCCCTGTCAGTGCCTCCATTTCCACACCGGTCTTGCCTTCTGTTTTCACTGTACAGAAAGCGCGGATAATTCCGTTTGTCTCATCCAGTTCATAGTCTACGGAACATTTCTGGATCGGAAGCGGATGGCACATGGGAATCAACTCAGAAGTCCTTTTCACTCCCATAATCCCCGCTACACGTGCTACTCCAAGCACATCTCCCTTTTTCACAGAACCCTCTTTCACAGCCTCCATGATTGCTTCTCCTACATGAATCTCACCTGTGGCAACTGCTGTTCTGTAGGTGACATTTTTCCCGGAAACGTCTACCATAACTGCGTTTCCGTTCTCATCAAAATGATTAAAACCCTGTGACATGATCAAAATCCCCCTGTTTAAGTTTTTACAAAAAGCGAGGCTCTTATTGTACGGGAACATACAATAAAAGCCTCGCCTGTTCATCACGATACGGTTGGAGTCTTTACCCACCGAAATTGACGACACCATGAATACTCATGAGTCAGTCACTCCCCTTTATCTAAATATTAATATAGCTTTTGAGAGTGTATTTGTCAAGATAATATTCGTAAGTTTTCACACATTTTCGCTACCATTCGCTTTGTTCGCAGTAATACAAAGATCAGCAGATTTCTGCACCTGCAGGCATTTCCTTTTCCGGTACCATCAGGGAAAGGTTTCCGTCTGCATCTTCTGCGCAGAGGATCATTCCTTCACTGAGTACACCGGCAAGTTTGGCTGGTTTCAGGTTTGTGACTACCATAACCCTCTTACCTACCATTTCTTCTGCACTGTAGTGTGCTTTGATTCCGGATACGATCTGACGCACCTGGCTTCCGATCTGTACCTGTGAGCAGAGAAGTTTCTTTGATTTCTTTACTTCTTCACATTTGATGATCTTACCAACCTGGAACTGAAGCTTGCCGAAATCTTCAAATGTGATCTCCGGTTTTGCTTCGATATCAATTACGTCTTCTTTTTCTTCTTTTGCAGGTTCTTCTGCTTTCGGCGGATGAAGCTCTGCCACCTTTGCAAGTACCTCTTTCAGGTCAAGGCGGGCGAAAAGGATCTCCGGTTTTTCAGTTACTTTATTTCCTGACGGATAGAGGCCAAAGGTCTTAAGGTCTTCCAGTTCTCTGTCCTGTGCATTTAACTGGGCAAGGATTCTCTCTGTTGTTTCCGGCATAAAGGATTTCAGCAGAACCGCACCAATGCAGATTCCCTCAACCAGATTGTAGAGAACTGTTGCAAGACGGTCTTTTTTCTCTTCATCCTTAGCAAGAGCCCATGGCATTGTTTCGTCGATGTATTTGTTGCAGCGTTTGAAGATTGTGAATACTTCTGTCATTGCATCTGCCACGCGGAGTTTATCCATTTTTTCGTTTACTTTGGCAGGTACGGAGAGAATGAAGTTCTTCAGATCATCATCTACAGGTTCTGTAACGCCTTTGTTTTCTACCACACCGCCGAAATATTTGTTTGACATGGAAATGGTACGGTTTACAAGGTTTCCAAGGGTGTTAGCGAGTTCAGAATTGAGACGCTCTACCATCAGTTCCCATGTGATCACACCATCATTCTCGAATGGCATTTCATGAAGTACGAAGTAGCGGACTGCATCTACACCGAAGAAGTCTACCAGTTCATCTGCATAGATTACGTTTCCTTTGGATTTACTCATCTTTCCATCACCCTGGAGAAGCCATGGATGTCCGAATACCTGTTTCGGAAGCGGCAGATCCAGTGACATCAGGAAAATCGGCCAGTAAATTGTATGGAAACGGATAATGTCTTTACCGATCAGATGCAGGTCTGCAGGCCAGAGTTTGTTAAACTGTTCTGTGCTTTCGCCATCGCAGTCGTAGCCGATTCCTGTAATATAGTTTGTAAGGGCATCAAGCCATACATATACTACGTGTTTCGGATCAAAGTCTACCGGGATTCCCCATTTGAAGGAAGTTCTGGATACACAGAGATCCTGAAGTCCCGGGAGAAGGAAGTTGTTCATCATCTCGTTTTTACGGGATTCCGGCTGGATGAAATCCGGGTGTGTATTGATGTAGTCAATGAGTTTGTCGGCATATTTGCTCATTTTGAAGAAGTATGCTTCTTCTTTTGCAGGTACACATGGGCGGCCGCAGTCCGGACATTTGCCGTCTACAAGCTGAGATTCTGTAAAGAAAGATTCGCATGGTGTACAATACATTCCTTCGTAGTGTCCTTTGTAGATGTCGCCTTTTGCGTACATTTTTTTTTGAAGATTTTTTTGACCTGTTTTTCGTGGTCTTCATCTGTGGTACGGATGAATTTGTCGTAGGATGTGTTCATCAGATCCCAGATTCTTTTGATCTCACCGGATACGTTGTCTACGAATTCTTTTGGGGTGATTCCGGCTTCTTCGGCTTTTAATTCGATTTTCTGACCATGTTCATCGGTTCCTGTCTGAAAGAATACGTCGTAGCCCTGCTGGCGTTTGTAGCGGGCGATGGCGTCGGCTAAAACTACTTCATAGGTGTTGCCGATGTGCGGTTTGCCAGATGTATAGGCAATGGCGGTGGTGATGTAGTATTTCTGTTTTTTCATGGGTTTGTTGTCTCCTTTTTTAATGTGGACGCCCGGGAAATTATTTCTCTTTCTATGCGGTTTCGGGATCTAGTACAGCGTTTCGTAAATAACTATACCAATCGCGTAGGATGCGGATTCGAGTGTGCTGGTATAAAAACGCAGGCGTAGCGGGCTACGCTGAGGCTTTTAGACCTGTGCAATCGGATTCGCAGACAAGTGAGTGGTATAGTTATTTCGAAAACGATGTACTAGTAACTCTAAGTGTCTGAAAATCTGCTAAAAGCATTCGCAAAAATCTCAAACTCGCTTCGCTCAGACAGTGAGATTTTTGTTCATAACGCAGATTTCCAGGCACTAAGATTTACACGATCCCTGCAAATGCATAGAAAGAGAAATAATTTCCCAGGCTGATTTTTGAAATGGTAACAACTGCTCCTTATTTATGGAAGAAAAACATAAATTCTTCATGGTAGGAAGGAACTGGTGTTGGGGGAAATAATTCCTCTCTGTCGCAGTGTGATCCTGCCCGGAGGGCATTTTTTATGTTATAGGAACATTACAGAGTAATTTCCTATAACATAAAAAACGTCTCCTCAGATTATCTGAGAAGACGAGTATTACCCGTGTTACCACTTCTGTTCGTTTCCGGGCTCGCGCGGGGAAACCTTGGGAGGTACATTGTGATACCTCTACGCTGTAACAGGCGTGCCTGTCGCTGCCTAAAGCTGTTGGCTCTCAGCAGTGCCTCTCGGAAGCCATCTTCAACCTGCTCCTTGCATATCCCTCTCAGCCTTTGAATCTGTGATATATGATCCATGGGGATTTCTCTGTAATACGGTCTGCGGATCTACTCTCTTCTTCAATGAGTTTGTGTTATTTCGTGACAGCACTCCGCTCTGTGATCGTGGAACGCTGTTAGCTATAGGAAATAGTTATTTCCTGTTATAGGGAAAATATAGCACATTTTGGTGGATTTGTAAACCCACATCGTTATTGTTCACTCCGTTCTCAGTAACGTAGCCAAACTATAACAATTCTATAAAATAATAATTTTATATCTTGACAATTTCAATCCAATATTGTATAGTATCAATATCAGTAATGATTATCGTTATTGAACAGATTATAACTGCAACTATCCTGAACAGTTATGATAAATCATTTGCGAGTAAACAGGGAAGGGAGGAATACCATGGCGACACTGAAATACAGCCGTCAGAGGGAATCGATTAAAGAGTTTCTAAGAACCAGAACCGATCATCCTACTGCCGATGCGGTATATGAGAATATGAAGCTCATCTATCCGAATATCAGCCTCGGTACGGTATATCGCAACTTATCTCTGCTGGCTGATCTGGGAGAGATCAAGAAGCTTTCCTCTTTCGCCGGAGCGGATCACTTTGACGGGCGGACCGAGAGGCACTGCCACTTCATGTGTATCAGATGTGAGCGGATCATCGACCTTGAGAGCGAGGGAATTCACCACATTATGGACCTTGCAGGTGAGAACTTCAAAGGAAAGATTACTGATTACAGTGCCAGATTCTTCGGCCTGTGTGAGGACTGCCTGAAAGAGACAGAAGGCAACTCTGATAGTTCAAAGTAGTTTTTGCTTACATCATTAGTGGCCAAATTGGGAATAACAACTAATGATAAAAAGTTGCAAAAAAGCTAAAATTAAACTTGACTTTTTCAATCAAGTATGGTAATCTAAAATTACAGAAAACAGTAATAATTACTATTATTAAAAATTACTTTTTCTACCGCACAGACGGAAAGCAGTAAGAACTAAACGATGCTGAGATAATCAATTTATTTTCTGGCATCCCTAATAAATTCATTAAAAAGAAAAGGAGATTTTAATTATGACAAAATGGGTATGTAGTGTATGTGGTTATGTTTATGAAGGTGAGAAAGCTCCGGAAGCCTGTCCTGTATGTAAGGCACCGGCTGATAAATTCGTAAAGCAGGATGGCGAAATGTCATGGGCTGCTGAACACGTTGTAGGTGTTGCTCAGGGATCCAGCGAAGACATCATGGCTGATTTAAGAGCAAACTTCCAGGGTGAATGCTCTGAAGTTGGTATGTATCTTGCAATGGCAAGAGTTGCTCACAGAGAAGGATATCCGGAAATCGGTTTATACTATGAAAAAGCAGCTTATGAAGAAGCAGAACATGCTGCTAAATTCGCTGAATTATTAGGTGAAGTTGTAACAGACAGCACAAAGAAAAACCTTCAGATGCGTGTAGAAGCCGAGAACGGTGCTACAGCTGGTAAAACAGACCTTGCTAAACGTGCAAAAGCTGCTAACCTTGACGCTATCCATGATACAGTTCATGAAATGGCAAGAGACGAAGCAAGACATGGAAAAGCATTCGCTGGTCTTCTTAAGAGATACTTCGGAGAATAATTCTATCGGAAAATCGCATAAAATAAACCTTTTAAAGGGAGAACCTCAATGGTTCTCCCTTTTTATCCGTTCGTATTTTCATCATTGGAAGCTTAACTGGATTTCGCCTGAAGTCTGGCAACCTGATCTGTCAAAGCATTCATCTTAACCTCATTAATCATAATCCTGTTCATCCAGGTAGCCGACACATCCATCTTATTGATAAGATTCAGATGATTCTCTGCAAGGATAGAAATATTCCTATCCGTTATGTTCTCCAAATGCAGTTTGATATCTGCAAAGTTATTTCTGGTCTCTTCTTCAAAACGCTTCTGACTTTCTTCCATTCGGTTCATCTGGCTTTCGAATTTATCCATTTGGCTTTCGAATCCATCCATTCGACTTTCGAATTTATCCATTCGCGTTCCAAGTCCTCTGACCTCCGTCAAAACGGCTTCCAGTATTTGTCTGTCCGTCACCAATTCCACCTCCTCTGTAGCCCGTATCGTTCTTTTGTATATGATTGATTATATCATATCTATAAAAATATGTCTATAAAAAATCCATAAACATACGATGCAAAATAATCTGACAGTTACTGTTCACTCCGTTCTCAGTAACGTAGCCAAAATTCATTCCAGATTACCTGCGGCAATGGAATTTTGGCTTGTATGTCTCGGGATTTTGGCATGTTCATGTCAAAACACCTCGCGGGATAGTGGTGTGTGAACATTAACATCTGACATTCTATTTGTTATTATTATTCATCTTCGCCTCAATCGCTGCACCAACCCTGTTATAAACAGTCACAGCATCCTGAATATGCGGAATCGTATTTCCATCTGCTCCTGAAGCACCTGCGGAAACAAAGATATATTCCCTGCCCTCAATCTCCGCAAAACTCACCAGACAGTGCCCTGCCTCACTGGTATAGCCGGTCTTGCCACCGAGGATTTTTCCACCTGTGACTGTCGGATCAGACAGATTTTTAAACATTGTACTGTAGTAAGTAATTCCATCCGGGTGGATATTTGTAACTCCGGTAGAATGTCTGGAGGTCTCCACAATCTCACGAAACGTATCATTCTTAATGCAATACTTCATCAAAACAGCAATATCCTTAACCGTACTGTAATGATCCGGGTTATGCAGTCCTGTAGAGTCACAGAAATTGGTATTCTCCATTCCAAGCTTCCTTGCTTTCTTATTCATCAGCTCCGCAAAATCCGCCTCTGAACCACTGATTGTATCTGCCAGCGCAATACAGCACTCTGCCCCCGAAGGCAGCATCGCACCATAGAGAAGATCAATCACCCGAACCTCTTCCCCCGGCTGAAAACCTGCCTGTGTAGCATCCTGCTCATATAATCCGGTGAACATCTCATTCGTCAGAGTAATTTTCTCATCCAGATCATCAAAATTCTCAATCCCCAATATCACAGTCATAATCTTCGTCATAGAAGCCGGATAAATCTGAGCCTCCCCGTTAATCTCACCCAGAATCTTACCTCCCCTGGCCTGCATCAGGATCGCATTCGGACTGTTGATCCCACTGATATCCACTTCCTTCAGAACCGGCTGCTCAAACTGCTCAAACCACTCCTTCACGCCCTTATTCCATCCGATCATGATAACCAGCGCACAGATAATGATCACCTCAACAAACACACAAGCCACAATCCTGCCCCGATATCTCCATGCATAACTTCTTCCACCGCTCTTTTTTCCGTCTCCTGCCAGCCACAATAACGCCTCCTGTCTGCTTCTATAACATTGCTCAGAAAAAATATATCTAACAAATCTCTAATTCATCCCCCTACTATAACACACCCTTACACAATCCTGTAATCTTCCATTCCTGCACACCCATACATTGCATCTTTCTCCCTATATCCAATACCTTTCCGTTTTCCCCCGCCCGCGAAACCATTGTACAGCACAGGAAAATATTTGTTTTCTGATACATCTACAGGAGGTGTAGCAATACTTAGCTTCCGGGAATTTACGTTATGTCGGAAAAATTCACTGTCTGAGCGAAGCGAGTTTGAATTTTTCCGGCATGGTTTTAGCAAATTTCCGGAAGCTTAGTATTCCTGCCTCCGCAGCCGTATCAGAAAACAAATATTTTCCTGCGCGTCCCCATACCCGCCACACCAAAAAGAAACGCAAAAAGACCCCCGGAGAATCCCCGGGAGTCTTAAATTGCTAAAATCTATTATGCTAATTTCATCGGGTTGATCTTCACACCAGGTCCCATTGTCGGAGCAATAACAACGCTCTTTAAATACTGACCTTTCAGTGTGCTTGGTCTAGCCTTAACGATAGCATCGATCAGCGTCTGGAAGTTGTCGCTTAACTGTTCCTCTGTAAAGGATGCTTTACCAACCGGAACATGAATGATGTTGGTTTTATCAAGACGGTACTCAATCTTACCTGCTTTGATATCGTGAACTGCTTTAGTAACGTCCATTGTTACTGTACCAGCTTTCGGGTTTGGCATTAAACCTTTCGGTCCAAGTACACGACCAAGACGACCTACAACACCCATCATATCTGGAGTTGCAACAACAACGTCAAAGTCTAACCATCCTTCGTTCTGGATCTTCGGAATAAGATCCTCAGCTCCTACGAATTCAGCACCTGCTGCTTTTGCTTCTTCAGCTTTAGCATCTTTAGCGAATACTAAAACACGAACTTTTTTACCAGTACCATGTGGCAGAACTACTGCACCACGGATCTGCTGGTCTGCATGACGTCCATCGCAGCCTGTACGGATATGAACTTCGATAGTTTCGTCAAATTTAGCAACTGCAGCTTTTTTAACTAAGCTGATAGCTTCTGCGGTATCATATAATGTAGCGCGGTCTACTGCTTTAGCAGCTTCCACGTATTTCTTTCCTCGTTTCATTTCTATAACCTCCTGTGGTATTTGCGGGGAACGCCCTCCCACTTACTATTTAATATTAAAATTAATCAACTACTTCGATTCCCATACTTCTTGCAGTACCAGCGATCATGCTCATAGCTGCTTCAAGGGATGCTGCATTTAAGTCTTTCATCTTAAGTTCAGCGATTTCCTGAACCTGAGCTTTAGTAACCTTAGCAACTTTTGTCTTGTTCGGTACGCCGGAACCGGATTTGATCTTAGCAGCTTTCTTAAGAAGAACTGCAGCCGGCGGAGTTTTGGTTATGAAGCTGAAACTTCTGTCTGCATAAACAGTGATAACTACAGGAATGATTAAGTCTCCCTGATCTGCTGTTCTTGCATTGAACTCTTTTGTGAACTGAACGATATTTACACCGTGCTGTCCAAGAGCTGGACCTACAGGTGGTGCTGGAGTTGCTTTACCAGCCGGAATCTGTAATTTGATATATCCTGTTACTTTCTTTGCCATTTTTCGGCACCTCCTATGTGGTATTGGCGGGGGTTTATGGTCCCTCCCACGATATTGTTACCTTTGCTTGTTACATCTGTTTGATTTCTGCGAAACTAATTTCTACCGGCGTTTCGCGGCCGAAAAGTTCAACATTGATCGTTGCTGTCTGTTTCTGCACATTAAGGGCAGTGATAACACCAACGGTATCTTTCCAGGCACCGCCTGTGACAACAACTGTATCACCCTCTGCGAAATCGACCTGAATTTCCTCTTTCTTGATACCAAGAGGAAGCATCTCTTCCTCGGTCAACGGTACCGGCTTGGACCCTGGTCCAACGAAGCCTGTCACACCTCTGGTGTTACGGACAACATACCATGTATCGTCATTCATAACCATGTTGAGAAGTACATAGCCAGGAAACATTTTCTTCTGAACCTGTTTCAGAGCCCCGTTTTTCAGCTCAGCCACTTCCTGCAGCGGAACACGAACTTCAAGGATCTGGTCTTCCAGGTGTCTGTTTTCGATGGTTTTTTCAATATCGACTTTTACTTTGTTCTCATACCCGGAATAAGTATGAACAACATACCATTTCGCTTCTGACATACAATCACCTTATCCTTATTTCATTAAAAGATTAATGCCTTCGAGAATAAATGAATCCATGACGCTGATCAGTACGCAAAGCACGATCGACACGCAAACTACCACGATAGTCTGCTTAATCAGTTCATTGCGGTCTGTCCAGACAATCTTCCTGAATTCTGACTGAAGTCCCTGAAACCAACTCTTCTTCTGGCTCTTGCCAGCAGATTTTTCATTTCCTTGCATAGCCTGACCTCACAATTCTCTGTGAGTAACTGTTTCGTCCAGTTACCTTGGATTACTTTGTTTCCTTATGCAGAGTGTGTTTGCGGCAGAACTTACAATATTTCTGAGTTTCCATTCTCTCAGGATGGTTCTTTTTCTCCTTAGTCATATTGTAGTTACGCTGCTTGCACTCGGTACATGCTAATGTAATCTTAACGCGCACAACTTCCACCTCCAGTGTTTTCATTTGCATGGTCATTTTCCTCATGCCGGACGATGTATCCGTCATCTTTTCGGGCATAAAAAAAGGACCTAACTTCCATGTCGCTTGTCAAGTTTATCACACATGGCATGCCTAAGTCAAGTCTTTTCTTATTATTTATGCCTATATTTCATCGCATATTTTTTACAGGAAACGCAGCTATCCGACGCCGTATGGTATTTCTTCTGAAAATACCCATATCCTTTTCTTCAATCTGCCATAGAGTGTGTCTGAAAAATCATTCCCGCAATCTACACGCCCCACTTTGCGGGATATTTCACCCGAATTCAGTTGCCGTAGCCCGCTACGGCGCCCTCATCCGGGCAAAATATCCCACAAATTGTGACGCACATCTTGCAGAAAGCCTTTTTCAGACACGCTCTAGCTCTCCAGAAATATTTTTCTTCTGTTGAACTTTATCAGAAGTAATCATATCCTCCATGGATATCTACAATACTTCCATTCATGTAGTTATTGGTAAGTATACTGTACGCCATATCTGCCACGTCTTTGATCTCACCGAATCTGTGCAGTGCGATCTTGCGGTTGATGCGTTCGTAGCTTTCCGGTGTGCGGTTCTCATGCCAGGGCGTCTGGATGAAACCGGGGGCAATGGCATTGACTGTGATGCCTTTTGGCTCAAATTCCTTTACCAGCGATTTGGTAAGGAAGTGGATGGCAGCCTTGGTCACGCCGTATACCAGAGAGGATGAGTATGCCTGCTGCCCTGCATAGGAACCCATGAAGAGTACTCTTCCGCCCTCTGTCATAACAGGCATAAATTCTTTGATCATAAATACAGGTACAGACAGGTTGGTATTTACGATCTTATTCCATTCCTCGAAAGTGTAATCCTGAAATTTATCGTAAGTGCTGATTCCCGCATTGCTGATCAGCCAGTCTACATGTCCTGCTTTCTCTTTTACTTCTCCGACGAAATTCATCATATCGTCATAGGAAGACATGTCCGCTTTCAGAATAATAAGCTTCTCCTGGTCTTCCGGTTTCAGGTTGTCCCAGAATTCATTGGCTTTATATGCATTGTGGGCGTAAGTGGCAAAGATCATATCATCTTCTGCTGAGTTTGCCAGTATCTTCTCCACAATACCGCGTCCGATTCCGGAGGTGCCGCCTGTGATCACTGTTACCTTGCTCATTTTATATTCCCTCTTTTTATTCATCTATAATACAGACAGATCTGTTCTCTGTCATGCGGGAGTCTCCCCACTTCCATAAAACGGACTGCCTGCAAAAAAAATTCCTTCTATATTTATATATTCCACATTACCGAAATATATTCTTCACTCCTACAATTCCATCAGTCTGTCATAAACTTCCTTCGGTGCATAGGGCTGCTGATTGTGGATCGGTTCACCCAGACAGGTCTTGGGATATGCAAAAGTTCCATGCTCCAGCATAACTTCCAAAAGTTTCGGGCCTTCCCCTTCCAGAAATTCCGGTGCTTCTTCTCTGACTGCATCGCAGAGCATTCTCAGTGCAGGAATGCCGTAAGCCTTTGCCACCTCTGCGAAATTACAGGAAGCAAAACCGCAGCCGTCTGTGGTTCCTGCGAACAGACAGTCAAAATAATCTCTCTGCAGGTGACGGATCATGCCAAGTGCTTCATTATTCATAACCATGATCTTAACAGGAAGATTCTCTCTCTTCACCCACTCCAGTTCCTGGATATTCATCTGGAGTGCACCGTCTCCGCAGATGCAGGCGGTCGGTTTTCCGGTTGCATAATACGCTCCGATAGCTGCCGGAAGCCCGTAGCCCATAGCTCCATGTCCGCCGGAGAAGAGAAGTTTCTGTCCTTCATGATTCTTGAATGACTGGTAACTCCATACCATATGCTGTCCTACATCCACTGCGATCGCGGAGGTATCCTCCAGCATATCACTGAGGTCTGCGATCATACGGTTCGGATATCTTTCTGGTGTGGCATCATCAACTGCCTGAAGATTTTCTTTAATCTCTGTGCAGACATTCAACCAGTCACTTACACCCTCTATATCAGGATCATCCACTTTTGCAAGACAATCAATCACTGCTCCTGTCTCTGCCTGAAGCTTTACCTCATTCTCACCATTCTCATGGATATCTCTCTGAAGATTGTATGGATCAATATCTATACGTATGATCTTTGCACCTCTGGCAAATTCATGTACTTTGGTTCCGATCTGTCTGGTACACAGAGAAATGCCAAAGCAGAGAAGCAGATCGCTTTTTGCATTGGCGATCATATTTGCATAACGGTGTCCATAGGCACCGCCGATGCACCCGAAATTCAGCGGATGGTCGTATCCCAGAACTGATTTCGCCAGAACGCTGGTGATGATCGGAATCTGTCTCTTCTGTGCAAAGCGGATCAGTTTCTGCTGGCTGAAGCTGCTGTCCACGCCATGGCCCAGCATGATCACCGGTCGTTTTGCCTGTTCCAGTGCCTCCAGGATCGTATCTGCCGCCTGCTGTGCTGCGACTACATCTGTGTGTTTGTCCTCAAAAGTCATATCATAGACCGGGTTCTCCACTTCACTTCTCTGAATATTCATGGGAAGGTCGATAAGCACCGGTCCTCTGCGTCCTGTGGTTGCAATATGGTATGCTTTATTTAATTCCTCCACAATGTCCTCAGGGTTTCGTATCTGGACAGCATATTTGGTGATCGGTTTCGCCATTGCCACAATATCTGTCTCCTGAAATCCCTGCTGACGCAGCCCCTTGATTCCTGAATACTCATAAGTGTTCAGCTGTCCTGTGAGAAAGATCACAGGCAGGGAATCATAATAGGCATCTGCCACACCACTCAGAAGATTGATAGCTCCAGGTCCGCTGGTAGCATAGGCGCAGGCACATTCTTCCTTCGCCTGTGCATATCCGCAGGCTGCGAAAGCTGCCCCCTGTTCATTGTAACTGGAATGATTCTCTGTCTCCGGATTTCTTTCAATGGAATCTACCAGATGTGCGATCATGGTTCCCTGGTATCCAAAGAAATGACGGATTCCTTTTTTCTGTAAAAACGTAACAATATAATCTGAAAGCTTCATTTTTCCTCCCATCAGATCAGCGTACCGATCTTACTTCTCTGTACTGTCTTTCCTGTTTTCTCCAGTACGTCTACATAGATGTCAAAAATCTCTTCGTCCTCTGCAAAGAGTTCATTCTTCTGCAGACTCTTCTGCATCATCTTGAAATAGGGACGAAATACCCTCTCAAGTGTCATATAATCTTCATTCTTATACAAGTTCTTAATGTAGTCTTTCTGCTTCTCATAAGAAACACTCAGATTCAGGCGCTCCCCACAGAACTCTACATAATCCCAGCATTCATTGAAATAGTCTTTGTGCCGCCTGCTTCTGGCAAGTTTGCGGGCATTTTTCATTCGCTCTTTACAGTATTTCTCAAAGTTTCCGGATTCTTTCCAGAACTGTGTATAGCTTACCCTCGCACTGACTGCCAGCGCAATGGGTGTCACATAGCGGGGTTCCTTTGCATCTTTATAATTCTTTCCATAGCTTATGGTAAGATACTCTGCGGTTTTTTGCCGGAACCTGGAGTTCTGCACCTTCCAGAGTGACACGTTTACTCTCCGCAAAAATTTCTGCAGGGAAAACGGTAGTCTGTTTTCTTCTTTTGAGGATATATTTATTTGCTCCGGGCTGCTGGCAGGATCTGACAAGCCTGTCATACAAATGTGCAGCCTGTCCCTGGCGCCCGGTTATCATGCACTGCAGCCGCATAATTGTACGGTTCACCCTGCTCCTGAAATTTCTCTCTGCATAGTTGATATGACAGAGCTCTGTCCATGCATTCTCATCTCTGGATAATCTGCGTTCTGCTTTTACAGAAGCTGCCGGCGTTCTGAGTGGAAAAATATTGACTCCTATTCCCGGGAATGCGTAGTCTCTGGTGTTGTCCAGATTCAGGCACAGAGTATCTGTATTGGTGTATCTCAGATAAAATCCTGAGAACCATTTGTGGCTCTTCATGGATTCCAGTGCTCTCTTTTCCCTTGGATCTTCATCCACAGCCAGACGGAACCGTTCCATATCCGCTGTTTTCATCAGCACAACTCCAAACATGGGATTCTGTGGGAAAGGATGCCCTTCCACTGCGCAGAGTGTCAGTCGTGGAGAGAGGTAATATTCTATTTTATTCCGGCGGCATATTTCATCGATTTCCTGTAATAATGATAAAATCACCTTTTGTTTTTTGTTCAACTCTTTACTCCATTTCTATTGATGTCACTTAACAGTTACAGTCTGCACGATCTTCTTAATATCTTCAATACTTTCATATTTATCAAGCCATTTATCAAGCACAACTGTAATATCCGTCTTCTTTCCAAAGCTTTTCGCCTGTCTGCTGCCATCGTTCAGATCATTGATAAAAATACGGTACAGCTCTGTTCTTACATAAGAAGGCATCTCATATTCCAGTGCTTTCTTATAATTTGCAAAAGCCTCCCTGGTCTGTCCCTGTTTCATCCTGACATCACCCACCAGCTTATAAGCGCAGGCTTTCTCTTCTCTGCGGAACTGACGGTTTCGTACCTGTTCTGCAAGCCACTCCAGTTCGCTCTCCTCACCTGTACAGATGATCTGGGTGCGCAGTTCTGCAAGCTCATCGGAATACCCCAGCCGCTTCCATGCTCTTGTAAGAGCTTTCCTGTACATCTTATGTTCTTCTGAAACTTTAACCTGTATATCCGCCGACGCTTTAACTTCTTCAGTTTCTGCTGACGGATCTGATACTTTTTTCATTCACATCATCAGCCGATGTTTCATCTGATGTTCTATCTGATTTTATCTGTTTTCTGCTTTTTCCCGGATTTTTTACTCCACACTGACTGGCGTGATCATCTGTGTGCCGATCACAGCCCGGATTTCACCGATTTCTTTCTCTATCTCGCTCTGCGTACGTGCACACACTGTTTTTGCCAGATATAATGCTCCCTGGATATCATCATCCTCAGGTATCAGACGACTCCACAGCTCCATCAATGCGAGAGCCTCCTTCTTGTTGTGGTTTGCAATAAGCTCTTCACAACTTTTCAGGATTTCAGATTTGTATCCTCTGAAGAATCTGTCCATCTCCATCCATACAATTCCGTTAGTTGTCTTATTCTTTACCTGAAGATAAAGCTCTGCCGCTTTCTGCATCTCGCCATCCATCCAGAAGATATCTGCCTTATATTTCAGGAAATAACCATCCTCAGGAAACATCTTAAGAGCCTTATCAAGAAAACGTTCTGCTTCGACCCGGTTCTCTCCCGCATCCTCCATCAGGAACCTGCACTTAAATTTCATAAATCCCGGATGTCCCGGATATTTCTGCAAAAGGTCGCTGATGATCTGCTCTGCTTCCTTCATCCTGTGAAACTCATAGTGATCCGCTGCTTTCCGGAAAAGCTCAATATCTTCTTTCAGTCCCTCCATCTCAGGACTCAGATGATCCCATTGCTTACGGATCTGCAGCATTCTATATGCCTTTGATACACGTTCTGTATAAAACAGAGTCAGCATTGCTGCATAGAATATATCATCCGGTATTTCCACAAGTATCGGATGATAAAAGGCATAAATATTGGTATAGTCTTCCCTTCCGATAAAGTCAGCACTGAGCTGATTCTTATAATAAGAGCCAAAAAGTGCACTCAGTTTACGGAAAGATCTGCTTTCCACCAGCTCACTGATCTTAAGTCCTGATTCATCGATCGCTCCCTGCAGATCCAGTGCAACAGCGCGGGCTTTCATTGCAAGCCCATCCTGACGGACCTTATGGCTCTTTTTCGCAATACGCATATTGTAGAACTTTCGGAACACACTGTCCCAGCGCAATCTTTCCTTATTGATCTTCGGCATGTATTCTTCACGTAGCTCCTGATAAGGAAGATCATCTACACACACTGCTACATGACCCTCCCTCTTATCATGAGGAGGCATATATGACCACTCGTCTCCATAATGCCAGATCAGATAGTCACTGCACTTATTTGGGATCATTGCCTTTTTTCCCTCAAAGATGCCCTCCCTTACAGGGAACATCATATCCTTATCAAAAAGAAACGGGCAGCCGCCCCAACGCATGGCATAACGGTCACATTCCTCTTCTTTATAAGAGAACATGATCTTCTCAAGCTTTGCCAGTGTTCTTTTTTTGCCAAGAAAAATATAAGAAAGAAGATACTTCAGATACATGGATGCAGGTATCTCCCAGCGGTCACTGTAACCTACGGAAATATTGATAAGATCTGAGTAGATCATCATATGTGTTCTATATTTCTCGTATTCTTTGTCATCAGCCGGAACAGGATCCAGTGTAAGAATGTCTATGATCTCTCCGCCGCAGTCCTTCCCGATAATCTGGCTCTTATGGATGGCACAGGTATTGGTGGATGCGTAGCGCGGAAATGAATTTGTATAGTTTCTGTCCACCTCCGAGCACTGTATCTCTCTGTCAGGCGGGAGTTCTGTTTTGCATATCTCTATGAATTTCTCCCAGTCCGGACGTGGCATATAAAGGTCTACATCATCATCCCAGGGAACAAATCCCTCATGTCTGAGAGCTCCGATCAGGGAGCCTCCTGCCAGCACGTATCTGAGGTTATGTTCTCTGCAGATTTCATCAACCTCCCTGAAAAGCTTCAGGAGGTATTTCTGTTTCTCCGTCATGAATTGTCCTTTCTGTTGATTGTTTCCAAAATTTCTATTATTTTTACCGACTCATCATAGAAAAGCCGGGTACATTCTGTCCGTTTGTCTCTGATCATGATCATCAGCTCCTGCAGCAGATAGCGGAAACCATTTCCCTCGAAGTTAAAGCTGTACCTTTTCAGAAATTCTTTTCCTGAAATATTGGCTTCAAAGTATCCGGTGTTCCACCAGTCATTAGGGATAGTTACCCTGCCGTTGCTTCCGATGATCACAAGTTCATTCTCAATGTCAACCGTTGTTCCGATCTCAATAGTCGCCAGTGCACCGGCGTATTTCATGGAAATCATATCATATACAAAACGGCCTTCCTGATTGCGGACCGCATTGGTGTTGATATCCTGGCATTTTTTTCCCAGCAGTTTCAGTACTGCGCAGATGGCTGTGCAGACCGTCTCATTAAAAGTCCTGCCGCCCTCGAAATCATCCTGGGAGATCGCACATTTGACACTTACCAGATCTCCCACCAGGTTACTGTGTACCAGCCATACCAGCTGATTAAACGCCCGCAGGTAGACCAGTGTGGTCCGTTCAATGAGAACCACATTGTTCTCCCTTGCCACCTGAAACAGGTAGCGCAGTTTCTCTGAGGAAAGTGTCATGGGCGAATCACTGATCACATATTTTCCTTTTTTCAGCGCTCGCTCGATATATTCTGCTCTCCGGTTCAGCGATGTCTTGATATAAACAATATCTACATCTGCCAGAAATTCATCATAGCTGTTCCAGCAGGAACCTAACTCATATTTATCACAGAATCTCTGTGCAGTCTCGTGATCCTCGCTGAATACACGTTCCACATGAACTCCGCTGACATATTTGGATTCCTCCACAAAATCATTATCCCGGATGTCATCCGTCACGATTCCCATATTAAAGATAACACCTTCACTGCGAAGCTTTGTACTGGAAATATTCTTGGTCCTTTCCAGATAAACTACATCACAGTAGTTCTTAAGGTAATCGAATTTCCCTCTCCAGTCAGATCCTACCACTAGGACATCAATATCATACTTAATGATGTCATTGACCTTCTGTCCCTGATATTCTTCAATGATGATCTCATCTGCCAGCCCCGTCCTTCGCACATTCTCGATTCTCTTAATGAGGCTGTCCCGCACATTGAGTTTGCCCCGCTCAATGTCAAAGCTCTCACTTGTGACACCTACGATCAGATAATCACCAAGTGCTTTTGCTCTTTTGATAATATTGTAGTGGCCTTTATGAAAAAGATCAAAAGTGCCATATGTGATTACTCTCTTCATTCTTTCGTCATAACTCCCCTGGAAAAAAATATTCTTATTTTGCCGAACAGTTTTCCTGCTCCATACGTTACTGTTCACTCCGTTCACAGTAACCTCCATACGATAGATACTTTGATTATATCATACTTCCCAACTTCCGTCACCTGTCCGTTACAAAAATGTTAAATTCGCATTAACTTTACAAAAAGAAGAGTTTTGAAATACTGTTTTTGTATCTCAAAACTCTTCCTTTGTGTTTATGGTTCTTTATTGTCATCCATCGTTCTGGTAGTAGCTTCCAGTTCCTGGATCAGGTCTTCCAGCGAAAGCTCCTCTTCCCCTTTGATCAGTTCATCAGGGATATCATCCAGATTATCTTCTTCAATCTCCAGCTCCATGCCGGCCACATTGCTGAAGCCTTCATGCCTGTCGGAAGAAGTATGATCCGGTGTATCCTCGTCCATATTTACTTTCTCCACATGTCCGTCCTGCTCACTCTCTGAATCAAGCGTTGCCGCAAGCTCTGCGATGGCTTTCTTTCTTCTGAGAAGTTCATATTCATCATATTCGCTGTCATACTCTTCTTCCAGACCTTCATCTCTGACTGTCTTATCCTTCTTGATCAGGATAAATGCGATCAGATTCAGAACACCCGTATAAAGCAGATCCACAGGCAGACTTCCCAGTACAAGTACAAATACCAGTGATACTCCCAGAAGCACCCATACATTGTTCATTGCAGGAAGCATCAGGATGTATAAACCATTCATAATGATCATGATCGGATAATGGAAGAAATAAATTCCCATTGTATGTCGTCCCACATAGGTGAGCGGCAGTTTGATGTCCGGCACTAACGCAAGCATCGTATAGACAACTACGAAAGATACCAGATACATCAGCAGTCTGAGGATCACTCCCTGAGGATCCGTCAGGCCACAGAGCTGATATCCATGATTACCTCGGAAAATAGCAATTCCCATTTCATTTGGGATCATATAATTCGGTATCGCCCACAAAAGGACTCCGGAGATTGCCACGAGAATCCATTTTCCCTTAAATTTACGGATCGCTGTGATATATTCACTCTTCCAGAGATACCCCGCAACAAAGAACGGGAAAAATACCACGATTCTTGATGATGACAGGAATGTGGTAAATTCCGGTCTGGTTCCTGCCCATAATGCGAACAGGATACTGAGCGGAACAATAAATCTGATCTTACCCAGGGCCTCAATGGTAAGGCGGTAAATAAACAGTGCCAGTATATACCACATGACACTTCCGGTAGGACGCAGTATCTCATAATCTACAGATCTGCCCAGCCATATCTGTGAATACCAGGTTAAGGTATATCCCAGAACATAAGGGATCAGCAGGTTCTTAAAATTCTTCAGCACATTCTGAGGTTTCTTTGACAGATATCCTGAAATAAAAACAAATGCAGGCATGTGAAAAATCGTGATCGCATACCACACATATCTCACTACAGTGTCTACCTTTACAAGGTTAAATGCAATAATATGGTTAAATACTACCAGAAAGATAAGCAAAACTTTAATGTTATCGATCAGGCAGGAGTACGGCACCGCCGCTCTCTCTTTTTTTATTTTCATGTTTAAGTACTATCCTCTAATCATATTTCTGACTTCTGCTGTGTGAACATACAACCCCATTCTGCAGATTCTTCAGATGACCGGCAGACAAAAAAATCGCACAGCAATGTAACGGGCAATTAACCGCAAAGTCATATTTACTGCAACAAGCATAACATATTTTTACGATTTATGGAATAGAAACTTAACATTTCGGTCAATGGAAATATTTCCATATTCCATGTACAGCATAAGAACAGAAAAAAATACAGCTTCTGATCCTGCCGTAACCGGCGTATCTGTAGACATTGTAAGTCATGGCTGCTGATTTCAGTTTGTTTCTGGATTTGCCGCCTTCGCTGAGACGGTATTTCAGATAGGGTTTGTTGATTCCGGCAGCACAGCCGTATTTTCGCAGGATTTTCAGCCAGGTGATATAATCCTCATGGCTGTCGTCATGCTCCATGGGAAATTCACGCGCCACATCCCTTCTGAGTATTACCGAAGAACAGTTGATGCTGTTATGTTTCAGAAGTTCTCTGTAGGTGATCTTCTCTTTTACAGGGATTGTCCGTCCTGTACTGCTTCCGTCCGCTTTCATCAGTTCCCGCCCTGTAGAACACAGCACGTATCCAGTCTCTTCCAGACGTTTCAGCTGTTCTTTCAGCTTGCCTGACTCCCACCAGTCATCTGCATCCAGAAAAGAAATGTAGGTTCCCTGTGCCAGCCCGACTCCTCTGTTTCTGGAGCCTGCAGCTCCCATATTCTGTTCATTCTTAATATACCGAAAGTCCTCTCTGCCCTCATAGGCAGACAGGACTTCCTCTGTATGGTCTGTAGAACCGTCATCGATCACCAGAAGTTCCAGCGAAACTCCCTGTTCATAGACGGATTCCACAGCCTTTCTAATATATTTTTCTCCGTTGTAAACCGGCATGATCACAGATACCAGCGGTTTATTCATTGTCATTCCTCCGTTTTATTCTCTGACACTCCGGCGTTTTTCCCGGAATCCTTCAACGCATTTACCTGTCTGTCATCTACTCCCTCAGATACTTCTTTCTGGAAAAAGATTTTAACTGTCATAAAGATCAGCTTGATATCCAGCAGGAAGGAATAATTCTCAATATAAAACAGATCCAGCTTTAATTTGTCATAAGGAGTTGTATTATACTTACCGTAGACCTGCGCATATCCGGTAAGACCTGCTTTAACTTTCAGACGATAATAGAATTCCGGAAGCTCTTTCTCATACTCAAGCATGATACTTTCACGTTCCGGACGCGGACCTACCAGAGACATATCTCCCTTAAATACATTGAAAAGCTGAGGAAGCTCGTCCAGATGAAGATTTCTCAGCACATGACCTACCGGTGTGATACGGGAATCATGCTTGGATGCCAGTCTTGCACCGTTTTTCTCCGAATCTACGCACATACTGCGGAATTTACAGATCTTAAAGGGCTTTCCACCCAATGTCAGACGGTCCTGAAAATAAAACACCGGACCTCTGTCGTATGCTTTTACCGCAATCGCTATGATCAACATGATCGGTGAAGTGATTATAATGCCGATCCCTGAGATCAGAATATCCATAACTCTCTTTGCAGCACGCTGGTCTACTGCCAGTCCCATATTTCTGGATACCAGAAGCGGTGTGTCAAAAAGATGGATGCGTTCACTTCCCATAAGAATGATGTCCGAAATCTTCGGACTCACATAGCATCGGACAGAATGTGCAAAACAGTATTTCAGATAACGGTTTCTCTCTGTTGAATGCAGATCCCAGATGATCACGCCGTCATAATCCTGCATCATCTGATGGATTTTTTTCTTCTCCCACACTGATGTGTACCTTGCCGCTGATGTCATATTTGTCCTTTCGGGAATTCATCTTATGGATCAGGTCGTCCCCCGGATCCCGGTCACCGTAAATGACCAGAAGCCGGCGTGCGCGGTAAAGTCCGGAATAGATATACCTTGAACCAAATATCCAGATAATGATCAGCACCAGCTGTATTCCTGTCATCTCGATCATAGGCCATACGCTCAGGAACCACCTGTTGATCAGGGTGATCTCCAGATATTCCACCACATTGGTACACAAAAGTGCCAGTGTCAGCGAATAAAATACATCAATCCTCTTAAGATATCCAACCTTAAGTCCTCCGTACAATTTGGCAAACAGAGCAAACATCAGACCGTAGATTGCGATCAGTACCCAGTTACCTTTGCGCCAGAAAGGCTCGTCGATCTGTCCTCTGTAAACGGAATACCACACCCATGCAAAGACCGCCGCCTGTGCCAGAACCACCAGACTCGCCAGACAAAATACGATAAATCGTTTATAATCTTCTCTTTTACTCACGTGATAACCTCTGTTTCTCTGTAACTGTTGTTACTGTTCATTGTTTTCACAGTTACGTTTCTTCAAATCTGTTACCGTTTGCTTCGCTCACAGCAACATAAATTCTTACCTATTATAGCGTAAGAATTATTATACGTCCACCTGTTTCACTTAAATTTATACAACTAAAGTAATTCCAGTTACTGTTCACACACCACTATCCCGCAAGGTGTTTTGGCATGAATATGCCAAAATCCCGAGACATACAAGCCAAAATTCCATTGCCACAGGCAATCTGGAATGAATTTTGGCTATGTTACTGTGAACGGAGTGGACAGTAACTAATTCCAGGTTACTGTGACCTTTACTCTCTGATGGATTGGATTGTCTGCAGTACTCCGTAGAATTAATAAGAATTCATATATCAGCATAATTTACATATAACTGCAGCCTCCCGTCTTACAATTCCACTCGATATTTGTATATAATGTATAATTTTTCGTCGATTTTACTTAGTTTGTAGCAAAGTTTTTACATATTTTTTTCAGAAACCTATGGAAAAATGTCAGGAAAAAATGTATAATATTACCTAACAAATGAAAGCGAGGGTTCACTATTATGAAACAAAATAGTATGTTGGCCATGATCCTGGCCGGCGGTCGTGGCAGCCGTCTGCATGATCTTACCAATAAAGTGGCAAAGCCGGCCGTTTCATACGGCGGTAAATATCGTATCGTAGACTTTCCTTTAAGCAACTGCGCCAACAGTGGCGTTGATGTTGTAGGTGTACTTACACAGTATGAATCAATCCAGCTGAACAGTTATGTGGCAGCCGGCGGACGTTGGGGTCTTGATGCTAAAAACAGCGGTGTTTACGTTCTTCCTCCACGTGAGAAAGCAGATGAGAATCTGAATGTATATCGCGGAACTGCAGATGCAATCTCCCAGAATATTGATTTCATTGATAAATTTGATCCTGAATACGTTCTTGTTCTTTCCGGTGACCATATTTATAAAATGAACTATGACAAGATGCTTGCAGCCCACAAAGAAGCAAAGGCAGATGCAACCATCGCAGTTATCGGAGTTCCGATGAAAGAGGCAAGCCGTTTTGGTATCATGAATACTGATGAATCCGGACGTATCGTAGAATTCGAAGAGAAACCTGAGCATCCGAAGAGCAACCTTGCATCCATGGGTATCTATATCTTCACCTGGAAACTCCTCCGCAAGATGCTGATGGCTGATATCAAGAATCCGGATTCCAGCCATGACTTCGGTAAGGATATCATCCCTACTATGCTTAACGATAACAGAACTCTTTATGCATATAAATTTGAAGGATACTGGAAAGATGTTGGTACCATCGACTCTCTCTGGGAAGCAAACATGGATCTGTTAAGTTCCAAGAATGAACTGGATCTGGGTGATCCGTCCTGGAAGATTTATACAGAAGATGTTACCGCACTTCCACAATACATCAGCGCAGAAGCAGATATTAAAGATGCATATATCACACAGGGCTGTGTTGTTCAGGGCGAAGTTAAGCATTCCGTTCTCTTTACAGGTGTTAAGATTGGTGCAGGTGCCAGAATTATCGACAGTGTACTGATGCCGGGTGTTGTTGTAGAAGAAGGTGCCGTTGTTCAGCGTGCACTTGTAGCTGACGGTGTCCGCATCGGTAAAGGTGCAGTTGTCGGTGCCGCAGACAGTGAGCACATTGAGCTTGTAGCGAAACGCGTAAAGGGGGCAGAATAATATGTATAAGGCATTTGGAATCGTAAGCTCTTCCGGGAGAAATATTTATGTAGATGGTATGCAGGATTATCGCCCAATCGGTGCGTTTTCCTTCCTTGGCAGATACAGAGTCATTGACTTCCCTATCTCCAATATGACCAACAGCGACATTGACCGTATTCAGGTCTATATCAATAATAAACCCCGTTCTGTTGTAGAACACGTTGGAACAGGACGTCATTACAACATCAACTCCAAGAGCGGCAAACTTCAGCTTCTCTTCTCAGAGCACAATAATGACAATGATATCTATAACACCGATATCTCCTGCTATCTGGACAACATGGAATCCCTCAGCAGAATGAATCATCCGTATGTTGTCATTGCCCCGAGCTATATGGTTTATTCAATTGATTTTGACCAGTTTTTACATACACACGTTGAGTCCGGTGCAGATGTTACTCTCCTTTATCACGCTGTTGATAATGCAAAAGAGGCTTATCTTACCTGTAATGTTCTGGGACTGAACCGCCAGAAAGGTGTGGAATCCATCGAACCGAATCATGGTAATAAGAAGAATCAGTATGTTTATATGGATACCTGTGTTATGAAAACAGAGCTTTTCATCAGCCTGATCAAAGAAGCCAAGAATCTTTCTTCCATGTATACACTGGCAGACATCCTGAATGATAAATGCGAAACTCTGGACATCCGCGGCGTTGCACACAAGGGATTCTTTGCAAGCATTACAGACTTCCCAAGTTACTATGCTGCAAACATGGCTCTCCTTAATTACAAGTCAGCTCAGGAACTTTTCCATGATAACTGGCCAATCTATACACGTACCAATGATTCCTGCCCGACTCAGTATTTCAATACTGCAGATGTGAAGAATTCCGTAATCTCCAACGGCTGCCAGATTGAAGGTACTGTTGAGAATTCCGTAATCGGTCGTGGATGCGTCATTAAAAAAGGTGCTGTTGTAAGAAACAGTGTTGTTCTCGCTGAAGCTACTGTAGGTGAGGGTGTTCACGTAGAGAATGAAGTAGTCGACAAATGGGCGAAACTCGTTCATAAAAAAGAAATCGTTTCCCCGACTGAACAGCCTGGTTATATCAGAAGAAATGATACTCTGTAATTAATGATTAATTAGATTAAATGCAAAGCCCCCCCCCGGAAGCGGTCACTTCCGGAGGGCTTTGTTTGTGTTTACTTAAATTTCACAAACTCTTCACATTTTCCTCTTGCATTTCATTTTTAGCGTGTTATAATACAGCTGTAACAAAGATAAAGAACAAACAACTGAATACTTAAAAATACTTAACACCACCTGGAGCATTTCGGATGCTCATAAATTGAAGATAGTGTCAAGCATGTCACCTCAGCTGTAAAATGGAGGAAAAGTCAAATGAATACTTTAAAAGCTGAAAAAAGAACAATGGACACAAAGGCCAAAAGATTAAGAAGAGAAGGCTACGTTACAGGTAACGTATTTGGCAGAGAGATGGAAGGTTCTCTTCCTGTTAAAATCGAGAAATCTGCTGTCGAGAAACTTCTCAAGACAAATAACAAAGGAAGCCAGATTATGCTGGATGTAGATGGTCAGTCATATGACGTACTGATTAAAGAGATCCAGTTCAATCCGTTAAAAGGACAGGTGGATGAAATAGATTTCCAGGCACTGGTAAGCAACGAGAAAGTACATTCCGTAGCAGAGATCGTACTTGTAAACCACGACAAACTGGAAGCCGGTGTATTACAGCAGCATCTGGAAGAAATCTCCTTCAGAGCTCTCCCATCAGCACTGGTAGACAAAGTTATGGTAGATGTCGGTGACATGAAAGTCGGCGACGTAATCAAAGTCAAAGACCTCGCCATCGCCCAGGACAAAGATGTAGACTTAAAGACAGACCTTGAAGCTGCAGTTGTATCCGTAGCCGCCGTTCATGTAGACCCGGCTCTGGAAGCTGAAGAAGAGGCTGCTGCCGAAGAAGAAGCTAAATAACATAATATCTCTTTTAACATTTATTCAGGTACGCTCAAGCGTACCTGAACTTTTTTATCAAAATATCTCCCTCCACAAATAATTGACCTTTCCAGATATCTGCACTATTCTGTTCCCGTACTATTCTTTCTCTTGCTCCTGCTCCAGCAGCCTGAATGACAATTCCAGATAAAAAATCTCCTCCGGATCATCCAGCTCAGACTGCAGGATTTCCTTAATCCTGTCCAGCCTGTAAAGAAACGTACTGCGGTGGATAAACAATTCCCTTGCCGCCTGGGTTGCACTGAGATGCTGCTCCAGATACACTCTCAATGTCTCCATGTACTGAGTCTGATTCTCCTCATCATGCTTCTTCAATTCCAGCAGCCCTTCATGACAGATCATTGTTCCTGGCAGTCTTCTTGTTGCCTGTTCCAGAATATAAGTCAATGCCACCTGACCGAAATAATGAATCCACAGATAAGGCTTCTTACGGCTTCCTACATCCAAAGCCGTCTTCGCCTGCACATACTGCCGTCTCAGATTCATATGTCCTGTCATCACCCTGCTGTATCCGGCTTTCAGATAAGTATCCCTGATAAAATAAACCAGTTTTCCGGCTACTTCCTCCTGGCTTTTTCCAAGTCTGGTAAGATCAAAAAATGCCACAATTTCATCCTGATAAAGAAAACTCACAGAATCCTCAAATTTCTTCTTAATATATCGGCAGATTGCCTTTGTGGAAAGATTCTGCTGATTCAGATAGGTAATCTGCAGGATCAGGCACATATATTCATGATTTCCACTCCATCCCAGTTCACTCAGTTCTCTACTCACCTGCATATAATCCGCAGTTCTGTCCGACAAAATCCTGACAAAAATCTGCTCCATATCCCTGTCCGGATCTTCTTCCTCCGCTTCATGCGCAAGCAGATACTCCAGTTTCTCCACCAGAATATCCAGTACACAGATAACTCTCAGTGTAATCTCTGATCTGCACTCAGTCAAAACCAGCCTGTGAGTTGCTTTCCCATCCACAAACAGATTTCTGTTCATCGAACGACATCCACTGATGTAAGCCGGAAACATCACATATTCATGCGTATCTGCCATATCTCGATAAGTCTCATTCTGCAAAAGTGCATTTACATATTCCATATTCAACCCGTCATCTGTATACAGCCGCGCCCTCGGCGGCAGATACTCGCTTCCCGCTTCCGCCACAAAGGTAAAATCCAGTCCTGTTACAGTCATCGGATTCTGCAGAAATTCCGATGTCACCTGCAAAAGCCTGTCCATTCCGGCATGTTCTAACATCAGATCATGAATCTTCCGTTCCCATTCATCAGCCGCATCAAAAATCTCCTGCACATCATTCATAAATTCTGCTATTTCTTTCAGACTATCAAGTGCAATATGAATATACGGAATCTGCTGAAACTCTTCTGATGCAGCATCAATTTTCTCTCTCCCACAAAATACCCAGAGTATATTTTCAGCAGTCAGAACTGCCGATTCCCACTCTTTGTCATATCTCTGTACCACATAAACATGCCCATGTCGAAATGTTTCTTTTTTTTCATAACACAAAAAGGGGCGCAGATATCCGTCTGAACCGGATAAAGTTCCCCTTTCCGTAATTTCATATTTCTCTTTTATTTTTTCATATAAATAAACTGATGACAGCTGCAAGTCTACAATCCTCCTGTCACATAATTGAAGCACCTATTTTACCAGTCAATTCTATAGCAATTTAACTCACACTATGTCTTTCTCATACGCACCTGTCAGCCCGGTTCTCACACAATAAACGTCTTCGCAACTTCCACAGCCTCAATACAGTTCTCTGTATAGGCATCTGCTCCCATATTCTTCGCCAGCTGCTCCGTTACTGCACCTCCACCAACCATAATCTTAAATTTATGCTTATTGCTGCTTCGTTTCAGAGACTTCACCACCTGCTCCATCTCCGGAATTGAAGTACTCAGAAGCGAGGAGATACACACGATCGACACATCAGGATTCTGCTTCACTGCACGCAGAAACTGCTTCTCAGAAATATCCACTCCCAGATCGATCACCTTAAATCCGGCACTACGAAACATGATCGCAACCAGATTCTTACCTACATCATGCAGATCACCTTCCACCGTTCCAAGGATTACAGTTCCGATATTCCTCCTGCCAAACTGCGAGTCCTGTTCCTCCAACAATTCAAAACCCTTACGCACACTTCGGGCTGCTGCCAGAATTTTAATAATATCCGCACCATTGGATTTGTAATTCTCCCCCACTGTTCGCATAGCCGGAGTCATGGCCTCTTCCACAATCCGCCCTGCAGGAATATGCTGCTTCAATGCCTCCCTCACCAGCTTCTCTGTCTCCCCCGGATGTCCGTCTTCAATTGTTTTTCTTAACTGTTCCAGTACTGTCATATCCTCAAGCCACCCTTAATACCTTCTGCCAAAAATCCCCCGCCCTGCGGCGAAGGATTTTTTGTTTTTTCAAACACGCTCTGCGCTTTCAATATCTGTATTTTATCATAGCTCACTGTTATTTACAACGAAAACTGACTTACCTGATTCGGCTAAAATGTTATTCCGTTATTGTTCACACACCTCTGTCCCGCGAGGTATTTTGGCATGAATATGCCAAAATACCGAGACATACAAGCCAAAATTCCATTGCCGCAGGCAATCTGGAATGAATTTTGGCTACGTTACTGTGAACGGAGTGAACAGTAACGTTATTCCAGAAGGTAACAGCTCGTATAAGCAATCGTACAATCCCCATAATAATACTGTAGCTCATTGGCCTGGCAGACCTGTGTTACCAGCATCCCGTAAGCCTCCATCGATGAGAAAGCCTGTTTCGGAAACCTGCATGGAGCATCCGGATAAGTACAGACCTTACATTTCGTACAGCATCCCGCACCAATCGCCAGCATATCCGGATAAATCTCCCGAAGTTTCTTCTCAAATTCCACAAAATACTCCTTATGTCTGGCTTCCGTTTCCATCATTCCCTCGCCATCAAAAACATCCTCCAATTCACCAACTGTCTGAACAATAATCCCATACTTATACTGCCGGACTTTCGCTTCACATTCCTCAAGAGAGCCACATCCCGGAGGACAGCTCCAGCACTTATCATACTTATGACAGGTATCTGCTGCACACATCTGTCGAACCTCCGGCTTCAGCTCAATCGTATCACAATCCAGCAACACCACATGCGAAAACCCCTGCTCCATTCCCATTTGCTCTATTTTTTTTATATCCATAATCTAACCCCTTACTCTCTTGTATAATCTATAGCAACCTCATCAGGCAGATAAAATCATTCACCTGTCTCAAATCCCAGTTCATCAATAAAATGATCCTGAAAATCAGCCGAAGCAGCCAGCTCAACGAATTCAATCTTTCTCACCAGCTCATCCATCTCCAGCATTTCCTTCTCATTCACAAGTGCGATCTTCGCACCCTCACCAGCAGCGTTTCCCACTGGTTTCACTTTCTTCACAAGCGTCGCCGGAAGCAAGCCAATCTTCCCGGCACTGACCGGATCCATATAGTTGCCAAAAGCACCTGCAATATATACCGAACAGATATCATCTTCTGTAATCCCAAGCCGCTCCATAAGCATCTGAATTCCCGCTGCAATCGCAGCTTTCGCAAGCTGAACCTCTCCGAGATCCTTCTGCGTCAGATAAACTCCTCTCTCATTACCGCCCCGCTCTGGCGGTACCAGAATAAACACACCTTGCTTCTCCTGTCCGCTTCTCAGCACACCATTCTCATCCAGCATTCCAGCATCCAGAAGACCCGCCACCAGATCGATCAATCCCGAACCACACAAACCAACCGCCGGCTTATTCCCAACAGTTGTATAGTTCCACTTCCCCTCCTCATACTTCACATGATCCACAGCCCCGGCCGCGCCACGCATTCCACACTCAATCTTCGCACCCTCAAAAGCAGGCCCGGCCGCAGTAGAACAGGTCACCATCCGCTCCCTGTTTCCCAGAACCATCTCACCATTCGTTCCAATATCGATCATCAGAGAAATCTCTTCCTGCTGATCCTGCCTGATAGCCAGCAGACATCCACAGGTATCCGCTCCCACATATCCTGCAATATCCGAAAGCATGATCAACTCTGCACGCTCCTGCACAGCCAGACCATAATCCCCCGCATTCAGCACCAGCCTCTCACTCACAGCCGGAGTATAGGGCGCATGTACCAGCGAAGCCGGAGAAATCCCCAGAAACAGATGATGCATACAGGTATTTCCCACAACACACACCTGAAAAACATCCTCTCTCCTTATCCCTGCATCCTCTGCCAGACTTCCCAACATCTCATTAACCGCTTTCCGAACACACATACTTAACGCTTCTGTTCCATGCTCCAGCGCATAATTCGCCCGCATGATCACATCCGCACCATACTGCGCCTGCGGATTCATCCTGCTCTCAACTGCCAGAGTCCTCCCATCCGCACCATCCAGCAAATACCCCGCAATGGTAGTCGTCCCAATATCAAACGCTGCCAGACACCTCCGACCAGCTTCCTTCCTCATTTCCAGAATCCGCCGTCTACTGTAAATCACATACCATTCATCAGAATCCCTGCGCATCCCATACAATTCACCCGCCAGCTTCAGATCCACCTCCATCTGCCCCGGCTCAACCTCACCATCTGTCTCCGCCAGCGTATCCAGCAGCCTCTGCCAGTCCGACCGCTTCTCCCCTGTTTTCGCCTTCTCCAACTCAACCTGAGCCATCCGTAGTCCCGGTTCAAACACAACTTCTCTGTTAAATCCATCCGTCAAAATCTTTTCATTGCCAACCCTGTCCAATGTCTCCACTACACAAGTCTCACCTTCACCAATCCGAATCTGACACGCCTTAACAACTTCACCATTAATCTTAACCAGACACTTCCCACATTTCCCCAGACCGCCACAAGGCGCATCCGGCCTCAGTCCTGCCTGAATCTCCGCCTCCAGTACCGATATCCCATCCTCCACCTCTATCTCAATATCCTCACGCACAAATTTAACCCAAGCCATAAAAACCTCCCACATATCCAATCCAATCATCACAACACCCAACAGCCAGCTCAGAAAAATATTTTATTTCATGTGCATTTGCAGGGGTCTTAGATATTCTTAGTTCTCAGAAATCTGCGTTATGAGCAGACTGTATCACTGTCTGAGCGAAGTTTGCAACGGAGCGAGTTTGAGAAGGCTGCTCATGCCTTTAGCAGATTTCTGAGAACTTAGAATATCTTAGACCCCGAAACCGCACATGAAATAAAATATTTTTCTGAGCGTCCCCTTTTTTCCCATTATAACACACTCCAAAAAATCCCAAAATACACGAAAGGACCACTCCCCAGAGCAGTCCCCTCATAATATTTTCATGTTATACTAAACCCGCACAAGCAATCAGATCAGGCTGCCAACTTCTTAGCCAGTGACGCCGCACTAGCCGCATCATCAGAATATCCGTCAGCACCAATTTCCTCAGCAAAAGCTTCTGTAATCGGCGCTCCGCCAACCATAACCTTAATATTACCTCTGAAATCCGCCGCATTCAACGCCTCAACAGTCTCCTTCAGAGCCGGCATAGTAGTAGTCAGCAGCGCAGAAAGAGCAATGATCTTAACATCCGGATTCTCTTTATAGCACTCAATAATCTTAGCCGCCGGAACATCGACTCCAAGATCGATCACCTCAAATCCGGCACTCTCGATCATCATGGCAACCAGATTCTTACCAATATCATGAAGGTCACCGGAAACCGTAGCAATGATAACCTTACCAAGTGCACCTGTAGAACCAGATGCCAGATGCGGTTTCAGAACCTCAACACCTTTCTTCATAGCACGAGCTGCAACCAGCATCTCCGGAACAAAGATCTCACCATTTTTGAATTTCTCACCAACTACAGACATCGCACTGATCATACCATCATTCAGAATCGCAACCGGATCATCACCCTCATCAATGGCTTCCTGTACAGCCGGTCCTACTAATTTCGCTTTCCCTTTTTCAACTAATTCCGCAACTTCATTTATCTTAGACATAATCAAATCCTCCTGTTATTTCTCAATTTCAGATTCCAACCACTTAATTCATTTACACAGTTTCTGCAGATTCAACCTACTTCTTCTTTGTTGTACCAATTAAGCCTTCTCTGTAAGCCCCTATATATTCCATACAATAATCATCCAGACCAAGTAATGCTTCTGTTGCATAAACCAGTCCAAGCATATCCTTATTTGTCGGATCCATAATTCCACTGTCCAGTCCTGCATTCATTGCCAGTACCAGGAACCCGTAATTAATCAGCTTACGAACCGGCAGATTAAAGGAAATATTACTGATTGCTGCCGTAATATGAATGGTCGGATACTGCTCACGTACACTTGTGATCGTCTCAATATTCGTTGCAATACCATCCTCAGAAGTACAAAGCATCTCAACCAGCGGATCAATGTGAATCCTGTCCGGAGCAATTCCGTACTCTTTCGCTTTCGCCATGATCTTGTCAAAAACTTTCAGACGGTCTGCTGCACATTTCGGAATACCTGTATTGTCACTCAGCAGCGCAATTACCTGCCATCCCTCATTTCCCGGCTCAGCCATGATCGGGAAAATCGTATCAATCTTATGTCCTTCTCCTGATACAGAGTTAAAAATTCCGGGTTTCTTACAGAACTTATAAGCCTGTGCCAGAACATCCGGACTCGGGCTGTCAATTGAGATCGGAAGATCTGTAACCTCCTGGATACAGTCGATCATCCATTTCAATGTTTCCACTTCTTCCGCTTCCGGAACAGAAGCGCAACAGTCAATATAAGTAGCTCCGCTTTCCGCCTGAAGCTTTGCTCTTTCTTTAATAAATTCAGAGTCTCTTTTTGCGATCGCTTCTGCAACGATCGGGATAGAACCATTAATTTTCTCACCAATAATAATCATTTTCAAACACCTCCATAGCATCATCCTCTGCAACACCTGAAATTTCATCTAAATGTCGGACAGATATTTGTATTCCGTTTTGCCACTGACAAATACCTGAGATCAGAACATAATCTGCCATGGAAGCCTTGTAGATTCAGATGCCTTAATGCCAAATTTCTCTTCATTCAGCTTGTCAATGGAATCACAGAGAGATTTATAAACACCCGGATAAACAGAACCAGGGCCACCCTGAGCGATACATGGAATAAAGTATTTGTTTCCACATTCTTCGCAGACACGACGTACCACTGCATCACAATTCTCATCTGTCCAGCCCTCAAAATCAACTGCACGATTTTCGATACCGCCCATGAAGCTGATCTTTCCGCCATATTTTCTGATCAGTTCCGGAAGATTATTGGTTTCCATACATCCCTGCCATACATCGATCCCCATCTCAATCATAGAAGGAACCAGTGTTGCTGCGTAACTGTCAGAATGATGGATAACCAGCTCAACGCCATGACTGTGATAATATCCGTAAATTTCTTTATACGGTTCAAGTAAAAATTCATCAAACATTGCAGGACTCATAAATGTACTGTCCAGTCCACCCCAGTCATCATGATGGAATAATGCATCAGGATGAAGGTTGGAACAGATACCTTCAGCAAGTTCCAGTTCCCACTCTGTCAGATATTTGATCAGATCATGCATTTCATCCGGATTAGTAATATAATAAACCAACGCATTACTGATCTCACACAGATGATGAGTCTGCTCAAATAATCCCGGTGCAACGAAAGCTGCTTTAAATGCCTGTTCTCCGTCAACTGCATCATACTGAGCCTTCACCATATCCCACTGATCCTGGGTAAATTTCAAAGACGGTGCATGTACATAGTCTTTCCAGTCTTCAATATCCTTTACCACGATCTTGTCAGGAGTATGTACAGGAAAAGAACCCGGAACTCCTTTCGGGAAAGTATTGGTTACCCCCCATGCATTCACTACATTTTCCTGACCCGGCTGAAGCAGCGGGTTTGCAAACATAAACGGATGAAAAAGAAGCTGTACTGCTTCATACTGATTAACAAATCTGTCAGGATTTCCGCCTTTTATAACTTCCAGCATATTCTGTTTCGGTGTTAACATATAATCTACCTCCTCATGCAATATGAAAATCCCCCCACATTCTCACATTGGTTTGTTCAATTTGTCGTTCTCTGTCTCGTTTCTGATGATTTTATTGTAGCATTTATACAATTCAAAATATATAATCAGATATGCGGATTTTTCACGCCCGCATTCCTACAAATTGTATGAACGCATCTCAATATACACCATGCACAAGACAGATGTATTACGCCAGATTTATACTATCCCATAAATTCACACGATATATCACGAATTTTCTGCAACTTCCACAGGAACTTACTTATAACAATTCCAAAATAAATTTTAAGTCAACCGTAAATACACTTGTAACACAACTCTAAACACTGTATAATTTTGTATATACAGATATCAGATTTTAAAAATCATTTATGCCTGCACAATAAGACTTTTAAACCTGATTTATCTAAATATAAAGAAATACGATTTATATAACAGATCAACAGATTCCGAATGTTTTACAGTAAATATTTAACAGGTGGTGAACGCAATGTTTTCAAAAAAATTATTAATACCTCTGCTATCGCTCAGCCTTCTTGTTACTCCTGCATACAGCAGTCATGCTGCTGAAAATGCAGAGGCCGCAGGAACATCCGTAGAAGGTCAGGGAATGCTTTCCCCTTCTTCATCTTCAGAGAGTTCTGAAAGCGTCTTTAACGGTTCCGGGGCAGGCACATCTTCAGAACCGGTCACAGATGAGAAACTGGAGACAATTTTAAAACAGGTTCAGAGTCAGCTTCCCACTGAAAACGGAACCTGGGCTGTTTTCATATCCGATCTTATAAATGGAACCGAGGGCAGTCTTAATGATCAGAAAATGCAGGCTGCAAGCCTGATCAAGCTCTATATCATGGGAGCTGTCTACGAGAATTATGATCAGATAACCGGACAATACGGCAGGGATTCTGTAGACTCCAATCTGTACTCCATGATCACAGTCAGCGATAACGATGCAGCCAATACCCTGACAACTTATCTTGGCGGCGGTGATTCCGCAGCAGGTATGCAGGCTGTCAACAGTTTCTGTCAGGCACATGGCTATGACCAGACTCACATGGGACGTATGCTCCTTGCCAGCAATGAGAATGATGATAACTACACATCTGTAGGAGACTGTGGTCATCTCCTGCAGGAGATTTATAAACAGGATACATCCGGCTACACCCATGCCACTGATATGTTTAATCTGCTCAAGGCACAGACACGCTGTAACAAAATTCCCGCACAGCTTCCGGAAGGAGTCAAAACCGCAAATAAAACCGGAGAACTTGACAACGTGGAAAATGATGCCGGAATCATCTATGATTCCAAAAATGACGTAGTAATCGTATTTATGTCCCAGAATCTCTCAAGTGCCGGTTCCGCACAGAATACGATCGCTACCTTAAGCAGAACGATTTACGATTACTATAATTAAATAATGTACTCTCAGAGTACATTATAAACCAAAGGAGGGATTCACTATGAAAAAAACGAAAAAAGTATTGCAATTCCCATGATTCTTGCAGCTACGATTGCTGCTGTATCTGTACCCTGCAGCTCACAGATCGTTATGGCATCTGACACTTATCAGGTAGGTGTAAGTAAAGGGTATCTGGCTCTGCGCTCTGCCATGGCTTATGATTCCTCCAACGAGATCGGCGAGCTGTATTCCGGTGATACTGTTGAAGTTACAGAATATACCACCAGTGATTACTGGTACGTCTATTCTCCAAAACTGAACAGATCCGGATACGTAAATAACGATTACCTGTATTTCCTCTCATCACAGCCGACAAGTTCGTCCGGTTCTTATACTGTCAGTGTTGCCAAGGGTTATCTGGCTTTGCGTTCTGCAAAGGCTTATGACTCTTCCAACGAAATCGGACAGTTATACTCCGGTGATACTGTAACAGTTTCTGACAGCAGTGATCCTCAGTACTGGTATGTCTATTCTCCGAAACTGAACTTATCCGGCTATGTAAATAAAGATTACTTATATTACAGTGGCGATACTGCTGCCAGTGCACAGAGTTCTTCCGGAGATTCAAGGACTGTCAGTGTTGCCAAGGGTTATCTGGCTCTGCGTTCCGCAAAAGCTTATGATTCCTCCAATGAGATCGGACAGCTGTATTCCGGCGATACAGTTCAGCTTATCGACACCAGCGATTCCCAGTACTGGTACGTTTACTCTCAGAAGTTAGGGAAAAAACGGATATGTAAATAAAGATTATCTGATTGGCGGAACAACCACATATGCCACCAGAACAGTCAGTGTTGCTACCGGTTATCTGGCTCTGCGCTCTGCGAAGGCTTACGACTCTTCCAACGAGATCGGACAGTTATATTCCGGCGATACAGTTCAGCTTGTGGATACAACTGATGCACAGTACTGGTATATTTACTCTCAGAAACTCTGCAAATATGGTTATGTAAATAAAGATTATTTATATTAATCTTTTTCGTAACACTATAAACAGTTACACTTCTTTACATTCACCATATACAACAAAACAGAAAGGACTCACAGTTATGAGCCCCAAACGACAGGTTAACCATAACATTCGTAAACACTTTAACACAATCATTTACAATATTTCACGTTACGCGGAAATTGCTCTTTCTATGGTAATTCTGCTGGTGATCGCACTGGCAGGCTTCCGGCTGATCATGGAGGTTGCAGATACTTCTGTTATGTCCATGGATACAGAATTTTTCAGCGCTTTCCTTTCCCAGGCTTTGTCTCTGGTAGTAGGCGTGGAATTTGTAAAAATGCTCTGCCAGCATTCCGCACAGACAGTTGTTGAGGTTCTGATGTTTGCCACAGCACGTCAGATGGTAGTCGAACACCTCGGGCCAGCAGAAACTCTTCTTGGCGTACTCAGTATCGCAGTTCTGTTTGCGATCCGCAAATATCTTATGACAGACAACGATGACATGAATGCTCATAACTGTCCGAAGAATACTGAAGAAAATTAAAGAAAACTAAAAAACTGCATATCAGATACGATCTGTAAATTCTACCGGTCGTATCTGATTATGCAGTTTCATTTTATTTCCACATGCTGATAAACGGGCGTCTCCAAAAAAGTAATTTTATATGATATATTCTATAGTTATGGTTATCAGCATGATGGGCGCTTATTTAATAATTACCACTAAGAACTTACTGTCCTTCGGCAGTTCATAGCCCTTGAAGTAAGAGCCAAAATCAACCTTCAAATAATTGCAGAGGTTGGCAAGCTCAACCATTGTGTTGTCATTTACAGGAATGCCATTCTCTCTGCGCTCTTTTTCTGCAAATACTTCCTTCTCACCATGAGTATAAATCTGCTCTGCGCCTTCTGCCTTTGGACTCTGACGAAGAGTTTCCAGATATTCGGAAAAATGTGCCCTGATATCATCTGCATTTCCGAAGATTGCGGGATCAATGGCAGCAAATCCATGACAGATACCTGTCTTGTCTTTAAATGTACAGCATTTATCAGAAGTAACACCCATGGAAAAGATGGAGCTGAAAATCTCGCAGAGCATTCCATAACCGTAACCCTTATGACTTCCGTTTACCTCTTTATTACCACCAAGTGGCATGATTCCGCCGCCCTTCTTGGCAACAATATTGGCAAGTACATCCGGGGCATCTGTGCTTTCCTGACCATTTGCTCCCAGAGCCCAGCCCTGTGGAAGTGGTTTTCCCATCTTATTATACATTTCCAGTTTTCCTCTGGTAACTACTGTTGTGGAGCAGTCAAAAAGGAATGGATAAGGTTCTGCCGGCATTGCCACTGCAATGGGATTGGAACCAAGCATTGCTTTTCGTCCAAAGGTAGGTACCATGATTGCTTCCGAGTTGGTACATGCCATACCAAGTAAGCCCTGTTTGGAAGCCATTTCCGCATAATATCCTGCAATACCGAAATGATTGGAGTTTCTTACAGATACAAATCCAACACCTGTTTTCTTCGCCTTCTCAATAGCTTTCTCCATTGCAAAATGGGAAATCAGCTGTCCCATACCGTCATGTCCGTCGATCACTGCTGATACAGGTGTCTCAAATACGACCTCAGGTTTCGCATCCGGATGGATGGTTCCCTTCTCAATTCCTTTATCATATCTTACCATTCTCTGCATTCCATGGCTTTCAATCCCGTACAGATCTGCGGTAAGCAAAACATCCTTGATGATATTCGTCTCTTCTTCATTAAAACCAAACTTACGAAATACGTCGTGGCAAAAAGTATTTAATGTGTCATAACTCCATTTTACATATCCCATAACTGTAAAATCCCTCCATTCAAGTATTACTCATTTCGCTTTTGGTATTACCAATTTGTTGAGTTGATTATACCACTCTCATTTTCAAAGTGCAATACGTTTTTTGATTTTTTTCAGTATTTCTTATGTTACTGTATTACTGTTCCCTGGTAATATCCCGAGGCATGCAAGCCAAAATGTTACCGTCCACTCCGTTCACAGTAACAGATTGCCTGTAGCAATTGGACATCTTCTCTTGTTTTTCTAAAACTGCCGTAATATACTATGTACAGGCAATCCTGCCTGCAGGATTGCCTGCTCATTTAATAAAAAAGTAGATTACTGCTCACTTCCGCACCTGTAATATATTTCACAGAACAACTCTGCGGCGGCAGTAACAGAAAAGGAACATTACTATGATTCAGGATATCGCACCACACACTTACCACAACGAATACAAACCTTCTGCCCCGGATAAGAACAGTTTTATCCTTGCCTACGAAAAAGGCAGTATTCTTCTTCCACATCAGGAACGGGAAGCAGATATTTATTTTCCACGTTTTCAGGATCTGGATGAAAAAGTTTCAGATCTCTACAGCAAGTATATTTATCTGTTTTCTATCGATGATCAGCGTTTCTATCTGATCCCGGAATTGGATACCACCCTTCTTCCAGATTACGAATTCCAGGATATACGAAATCTTCGGACAGCCCGGCCACAGCATCTGGCATTTGCAGGAGTTACAGGACATCAGCTTTTCCAGTGGTACAGCAAGCGCCGGTTCTGCGGCTGCTGTGGAAAACCAATGCTGCACAGCCAAAAAGAACGTATGATGGAATGCCCTTCCTGCGGCAATCAGGAGTACCCTGTCCTGTGTCCTGCAGTAATCGTAGGAATCACAAACGGAGATAAAATCATTCTTTCCAAATATGAGGGCCGCAGATTTAAGCGTTACGCCCTTATCGCAGGCTTTGCAGAAATCGGAGAAACCATTGAAGAAACTGTTCACAGAGAAGTAATGGAGGAAGTTGGCCTTAAGGTAAAGAATCTCCGCTATTACAAAAGCCAGCCATGGTCCTTCAGCGGTACCCTGCTTTTCGGATTCTTCTGTGATGTGGACGGCGATGATACCCTGACCGTTGACCATGAAGAGCTCTCCATGGCACAGTGGGTAGAACGTGACAAAATCCCGGATCAGGGCAATAATATCAGCCTGACCAAGGAAATGATGATGCTCTTCCGTGATGGAAAAGAACCCAGATAAACAATATTCTATATCAGAAAAAGCTCATAGAATATTTTTCCCTATTATGCTAAAAGGATACATACACGGTAATGTTACTGTGCATGTATCCTTTTCGTTTCTCTGTAAAATTGCTTCACTATATTCTCAAAAATATTTCTGATTACTCTTCACGCCGCACTCCCGCTGCCAAATCCACGGCTTCTGCGGCTTCCATTACATTCCTGCTCAAATTCTTTCAGTTTCCGTCTTGCTTCCGGTGTCAGATTTGTCGGAACTTCAATCTGTACAGTTGCATATTCATCACCGTGTACAGACGGATTGTTCATGGCAACGATACCCTTACCTCTCAGACGTATCTTCGTTCCGGACTGAGTACCTGGTTTTATGTTACAGAGAACATCACCGTAAATAGTGTGAACCTTCGCCTCACCGCCAAATACTGCTGTTGTAAATGGGATATTTACAGTTGTGTAAACATCTCTGCCTTCCCGTTTATATCCGGGTTTATCCTGAACGTTTACTTTCAGAAGCAGGTCACCGGCTTCACCTCCGCCGACTCCCGGATATCCTTTTCCTTTAAGTCTGATAGATTTACCGGATTCAATACCTGCCGGAATATTGACTTCGTAATTCTGGACGCCACCGTTGCTGCTCTGCAGGCGGATAACCTTCTTTCCACCGAAAGCAGCTTCATCAAAGCTGACAGTAACCTCTGCATGAAGATCCTCACCTTTACTGCTGTAAGAACCACCAAAGCCCTGACTGCGGAAATCACTTCCGCCCGTACCAAAGCCACTGCCGAAACCATCAGTTCCATTACTTCCGAATCCGCCAAAACCGCTTCCGTGAAAACCACTGCCACCGAAGCCACTGCTTCCAAAACCACCTGATGATTTACTCTTCTTAAATCCACCACCAAAGATGTTCTTCAGGATATCATCCATATCTTCGCCATTTTCAAAATGATATTCATGATAACCATTGCCATCACTGTACGAGCCATGGAAACCGCTGCCAAATGGATTGCCCTGTGCTCCGCCAAAGCCACTGCCAAAAGGACTTCCCTGTGCGTTTCCATAATTACCGGCACCTTCTTCAAAAGCAGCGTGGCCAAACTGATCATACAGTTTACGTTTCTTCTCATCACTCAGAACATCATAGGCTTCATTTACTTCCTTAAAATGCTCTGCTGCCGAAGCATTTCCCTCATTACTGTCCGGATGATATTTCTTTGCCAGTTTTCTGTATGCTTTCTTAATCGTTGCTGCATCTGCGTTTTTGTTCACGCCAAGAACTTCATAGTAATCTCTTTTCAATATCATCACCTTCCCTCATAAACACATTCTAACGCAATCATTCCTGACTTCATATTTCTGCAATCCTCATTATGCAAACAACGGGAAGCCAAAAGATTTGACCTCCCGTTGCTGTAACTTAACATCTATTATCCTTCAATGGAGATGCTGTGCTTCTGTTCCACTGCTGGCTTTGCTTCTTTCTTCGGAACAAATAATGTCAGGATACCATGTTTGAATTCTGCTTTGATGTCGTCCTGATGTACTTCCTTACCTACATAAAAGCTACGACTGCAGGCACCTGCATAACGTTCTCTGCGGATATAACGTCCTGTCTCTTTTTCTTTCTCGTCTTTATCCAGGCCTTTCTCTGCACTGATGGTCAGATAACCATTTTCAAGTGCTGCATGAACTTCATCTTTCTTAAATCCTGGAAGATCTACAACCAGTTCGTATCCGTTATTCATTTCCTTGATATCAGTTTTCATTACATGATTTGCTTTATGTCCATAAAGTTTCTTCTCTGCATCCTTCATTGCTCTGTCATCATAATAGAACGGGAAATCTCCAAAAAAGTCATCAAATAAATTTTCTCCAAAAATACTAGGCATTAACATAAGTCATATCTCCTTTTCTAATATATAGACTCTCGGAATCTCTAGCCCTTTATTTATCTGGCTTCTGAGATTCCATCCATTTTTATTTTTCTCCACCTTTTTTCAAAAAGTACTTGACATTTGCCCCGAAAAATGCGGCGCTTCGCGCCCCTTAATTAATAAGGCATATTGTTCCGGCGCTGCCGGACAGACTTTTTGATTTGGAGGTGTGTTTCATTGAAACCTATTAACATCGGCGGTCATTCCGCCTATCAGGAACGTGTCCTGACTCAACTTCGTAAATATTATCCGAATGCTGCTTCTTCTTTGTCTTCTTCTACCTGGCAGATTCTCAATAAGTTTTGGAATCTTGATCTGTCAAAAATTGATGATCTTATGTATGATCGATATTCTGTCTTTGGTCCTGAGCCAAGACTTCCTTCCGACATGCTTCGCTCTATCCTTGTGTCTGTTGAATTTAAAATAACTTCTTACACAAGATTGGCTTCTGATCTGAAAGAGAATCATCTGCATGCCATTATTTCAGGCTTTTATGTTGGTAATACTCCCGGCGTTGGTACCTTTTATGACTTTCACAGGCGACTTTGGTTATCTTCTGACAAAAACCTGACCAATGCAGTTCATCCACCTAAAGTAAAACCTCAAAAGCCAAATGGCAAAGAAGAAAAGGCTTCTTCTGTTGAAAAACTTACCGTTGATGATCTCTTTCGGCAGTTTGAAGAAAATCCACCTGCTGATATGGCTCCCTGTGCGAAACTTTGGGAAATTTTTAATACTTTTTTCCTTCAAAATTCTGCCAGAATGAAACTTATCTCTTTAAAATCTCTTTCCTTAGCCGGTGACGGAACTCCTGTTTACACGTCTGCTCAGGAACGAAAAACAAGAACCTGTGACTGTCTGGAAAACGGCATCCGTGATTGCAAATGCAATCGTATCTATCATCAACCAGACTGTGATATCGGTTGGGATTCCCACCGCAATCGTTATTACTTTGGATACGACTTATACATGTTGACCGCTTCTGATTCTGAAAATGACCTGCCTGTATTTCCTTTCCTGAGTCCTGCTTCAAGGCATGACTCTCATGGTTTTTTATACAACTGGTTTTCCATGAAAAAGATGCTTCCAGAAGTAACGGTTACTAAACTCCTTCTGGATTCTGCGCATGATGCGATGCCTTACTATGACTACTGTAAAGCAAACAATATCACACCCTTTATTGATCTGAACTGGAAATGTGGCAGACCTCCTGTTTATAAAGATGACATCTCCATAAACAGCGATGGAATTCCTTTATGTCCTAAGGGATTTCCTATGAAACAAGCTGCTGTCGAACCTAGAAAAGGACGTATCAAATATCGTTGTCCTAAGATCACAGCCAAGGGAGGTACAACTCATTGTACTTGCGATGAGCCTTGTTCTGATGCAAAGTATGGAAGAAATGTTCACCTTGTATTAAAAGATAACCCAAGACTCTTCAATAATCCGCCGCGTAACAGCAAGGCCTGGAAACTGGAATACAATGCAAGAACATCTGCTGAACGTTGTAACAAACGAGAAAAAATAGACTATAAATTAGAAGACGGCAGATACCGTTCATCTATGATGTGGTACTGCCGCCTGTTTGCCATCATGATGTGTCAACATCTCGATGCCTGGACTTTGCCAAAGACTTCCCGACTAAAAGATCTCTTTGAGCAAGTCGCTTAATTTCATAAGCAATACCATTATAAGCCATGTTTGACGCAAGGTCTATAAAAGTGCGCCAAATTTCATCATTTATTACTTTTCATGTCCGTTCTGGATAATATTTACTTTTCAAAGTTCATCCGACCGATGAATTTGGTCGGCAAGCTCACAATTCCGAGAGCCTATCATATAAACGAGAGGGAAAATGAACTCCTCTCGTTATACTCTTCGCTCGGTCATACTTTTATTTTACCGATGAGTCAGAACCGTCACTCATCTCATCTCTCGGTTATATTTATTTTACCGATGAGTCAGAACCGTCACTCATCTCATCATGCGAATAGAGAATTAACTCTCTATATATTGTATTATATAACATATTTTCTTAAATAGCACAATCCTATATTTTTAATTTTTACAAACACGCTCTAACATCGTTTCTGTTCACAGCAATATGCTTTCTAACACACTGGACTTGTGTGAATTTATATTATTTGATCTTAGCGCTCTTTGCTTTAGAATAGCTGCTGTATATTCTTTTACCGTTTTCGGTACGATATGCCCGCACCTTGTAATAGTATGTTTTCCTTAGACGTAAGCTTCTTATTTATATAAGAAACAGTGCTTCCCTTTTTTCAATCGTTGATACTGCCTTATATTTACCGGATTTGGATGTGGCACGGTATACTACATACCCTTTGGCACCGCTTACCTTTTTCCATTTCAGTGTAGCCTGTTTCTTACCGGCAGTTACTGTGACAGCCGGGGTTTTCGGTTTTACTGTCTGTGCCGGAGTTGGTGTCGGTGCAATTCCATTGGTTGTTACAGAGAAGTTTTTAGTCATAACTGCTTTTAATAGCACCGCCCCATTTGGTGGAAACAGCCTGTACACTGTAATAATAAGGAGTTGACGGAGAAAACGCTGTATCTGTATAGGAGAGGTCTTTGACCGTAGCAATCTTTGCGAATTTGCTTTCACCCATCTTACGTCTTAAAATAATGTAAGAATCTGCATTTTCATATTTATTCCAAGTAAGAAGAACTGTATTTCCTGCCGCCTTGCAGGTTGTGATCTCTGGCATTCCTGCTGCAAAGAGGTCTTTCGCAGTACCCTTTACAACTACATGGCACACTGCGGTTACATCTGATCTGTTTTTAACACGGATATCGGTTTCTCCTACAGAAACAGGTGTGATAACACCCTTTCTGGTCTACTTTGGCAACGCCTGCATTATCAGAGGTCCATACCAGTTCCCCGCCGCTTCCCTTCGGACTGAATGTCCAGGTCAGGGTATAGGTTCCCTGATCAATTGCCAGAGTCAGCGTTTTGTCACTCAAAGCAATGCTCTGTGCCGGTGCTGTAACAGTCACGTGGCAGGTGCCTTTCGTTCCATTGTCCGTAGTCAGTGTAATATCTGCAGAACCGGCACCCACAGGAG
>ENA-OQES01000018-OQES01000018.1-human-gut-metagenome-genome-assembly--contig:-NODE-18-length-62914-cov-10.263255_pt1 | contig 62914 bp, 68 predicted proteins | sample MGYA00242798_ERZ504641 | MGnify/ENA primary metagenome ERZ504641 (study PRJEB26092, sample SAMD00036327) | human gut metagenome | host: Homo sapiens | study: EMG produced TPA metagenomics assembly of...
CACAGTATCCTGTCACCCGATGAGGAATTCCTGCCTGACTTAATGCTTCACTGATAATATATCCCTGCGCCGCTACCTGAGCCTGTCTACCAGCCTGGGAACCACTGGAATCAATCAGGACATCTATGATGCAATGGATTATGTAGTAAAACCAGTTGAGTACTTTTCTTTTTCGCAGAAACTGGACAAAGCAGTTGGACGTATGCGCTCTGAGGTCAAAGAATTTCTTACGATTCCGATTGGGGAAGGAGTTGTAAAAATAGATATAGCAGATATCTATTTTATTGAGGGGCAGAGACATAATGTAATTTATTATACTTCGAGAGGAGATTACTGTTCAAGAATTACGATGAAAGAACTCGAAGAAAAACTTGCGGTACATAAATTTTTTTCGATGTGCAAAGGGATATCTGGTAAATATGAATCATGTAGAGGGATTTGTTGGTTCTGATTGTGTGATCCATAATGTACATATACCTGTCAGCAGAACCAGCAAAAAAAGAATTCATGAATCTGCTTCTGCAAAACCTCAATATGGAATGATTTCATGCGAAATGGAGGATACTATGTTATATCAGGATATTCCAAGAATCTATACAGCAATAGCAGAGTGGGGATCATGTCTGGTTTATCTTTATATCTTAAAAAAAGAAAACATGAAATCTGTACATTTTCTTACAGGCAGTCTTTTCATGTTGGCAATGCAGAGTATCTTTCTGACTTTGACAGGTAGCGTAACTGAAATTTTGTGGATTCCCTGTATGATAATCGCTGCAGGTATGATGTATGGATTTCTTATGGTCGGAGGAAATATGAAGCCTCTGGGAGCGGCTTATTGCTGTGCCCGTGCATTTGTTCTTGCTGAGTTTGCAGCTTCGCTGCAGTGGCAGATGGTATCTAGTGTACAGACATGGGGGAATCAGAGCATTTGGGTTGAAATTCTGATCACGATGGTTATTTTTGGAGGCTGCTTTACGATTGATATTTATTTAGAAAAAGATCTTCTGAAGCAGAATTATCTTGAACAGATGACAGTAAAGGAAGTAGCAGCGGCGGCAATCATGGCTGTTGCAACCTTTGCTTTTAGTAATCTGAGCTTTTTAAATGAAAATGCACCATTTGCGAGCAGAGAACGTGCAGATATTTTTTGCTATCAGAACACTGATCGATTTTGGAGGAATTGCAATCCTGCATGCTTATCAGAGCAGGATCAGTGAGTATGTTGCCGAGAAAGAACTTTCAGTAATGAACGTGATGCTGAAAAGCCAGTATGATCAATACCGAAATTATCAGGACAGCCTGGATCTCATACAAATGAAATACCATGATCTGAAACACCAGATAACGGGACTTCGCGCGGAATCAGATGAAGAGAAACGAAAAAATGGATTGATTCCATGGAAAAGGAAATCGCTGCTTTTGAGAATATAAGCAGAACGGGGAATCAGGTACTTGATACGATTTTGGCAGCTAAGATTTTCCATTGTCGTAAAAAATCATATACAGATTACCTGTGTGGCAGATGGAAAATTATTGGATCATATGCATGTAACAGATATATGTTCTATATTTGGAAATGCTTTGGATAATGCGATTGAACATGTAATTTTAATTCCAGATCCGGTAAAAAAGACTGATCCATCTGACAGTATCCGCTCAAAAAGGATTTGTGTTCATCAAGATAGAGAATTATTGTGAAGCAGAAATTTCCAAAAATGAAGAGAATCTGATTACAACAACAAAAAAGGATAGTAAAAACCATGGTTTTGGATTGAAGAGTATTCGTAAAGCTGTAGAAAATATGATGGTTCTGTAGTATTTGGAGTACAGCAGAACTGGTTTGAATTAAAGATTCTTTTACCCAGAGTATTGTAATGCTCTGGGTATTTTTGTTGCCAAGCATACGACAAAAGGTCCGGTGGACCTTTTTAGTATTTTGTGCCATATTTGCTGCATCTTGTGCCAAAAATCGGCACGAAATAATAACCATGTTATAGTAATGTCAACAGGAAATGATACCTGAAAAAGCGAGAGAGTCAAAGGGAGGAAAAAAGGAGAATGATCAGTGTTGAAATGGAAGATGTTCTGGCGGTATTACAATTATGCAAACCGTATATTATCGGTATTATTGCTGCACTTGTAATTGGAATCGTAATTATGATCGCATGCCGCAGGATGTCCAGGGGCAAAAATTTCTGATAAGAGGAGAAGCTGCGATCGCAATGGTTCTTGCAGTTGTTGTCTGCGTGAATATGATCTGCTTTGGGCCAATGGCTACGTTGATTGGACTGGCAACGGGAAATGGAACTTTAAGCGATGAAACAAATGAAGAAGCTGCGAAAGTAGCAGAAGAAATTATGGAAGACGGAATTGTTCTTCTGAAGAATGAAAGCCTGCTTCCTTTAAATGAAACAAAAAAAGCTGAATATTTTTGGCTGGGAATCTATTAATCCGGCTTACGGAGGAGCTGGTTCCGGTGGAATTAATGATCTGTATGATATTGTCAGCCTGAATCAGGGACTTGAAAATGCCGGATTTTCTATTAACCAGGAACTGGTTGATTTTTATAACAATTATGGTGCAGATAATCCGGAAATGTCTATCCAGAAACAGAGCTGGACATTACCGGAGCCACCTGTAGATACTTACAGTGATGAACTTATTAAAAGTGCGAAAGAGTATTCTGATGTGGCAGTTGTGGTTCTTTCCAGAAAAGCAGGTGAAGGTCATAATGATATTCCTATGGATGTAAGAAAAGCAGCATATGATAATAATTCAGATGAATATGATGATTTTCCTGAGGGAGAGCATTATTTACAGCTTTCACAAACTGAGAGAGATATGGTGGATATGGTTTGCTCAAATTTTTGATAATGTGATTGTGGTTTATAATGGAGCAAATCAGTTTGAACTTGGTTTCGCAGATGAATATCCTCAGATTAAATCTGTTGTATGGTGCCCCGGAACGGGAAATGTGGGATTTAATGCACTTGGTAAAGTATTTTCAGGTGAAGTCAATCCTTCCGGAAAAACACCGGATACATTTATTTATGATATGACGACTGCTCCGTGGTGGAATAATGCAGAAAAAACCGGAGTATACAAATCTGGCAGATATGGCCGTTGAAGGAATGAACGCAGGAACTGCGCAGGTGTATGCTCCGGCATTTACCAATTATGTGGAAGGTATTTATGTAGGATACAAGTACTATGAAACAGCTGCACAGGAAGGTGCGATTGATTACGATAAGACTGTACAGTATCCATTTGGATATGGCCTGAGTTACACGGAATTTGAACAGAAAATGGGTGAACTGGAGGAAAAAGACGGACAGATTTCTGTAGATGTAGAAGTAACCAACACCGGAGATGTTGCCGGAAAAGATGTAGTAGAAGTGTATTATGAACCGCCATATACAAATGGGGGGAATTGAGAAATCTTCTGCAAATCTGATCGAGTTTGCAAAAACAGATCTGCTTCAGCCGGGAGAATCTCAGACTGTTACAGTTACATTTAGTATAGAAGATATGGCCTCTTATGATGAGAATAATGCAAAAGCATATGTTCTTGAAAAAGGCGATTATGTGATTTCTATCAACAGCGATTCACATACTGTGCTGGATCAGGAAAACTTATACTGCAGATAAAGATGTAGTATATAAGGGAGAAAATAAAAGAGCATCAGATGATACTGCAGCAACAAATGTATTTGAAGATGCAAAAGGCGATGTGACATATTTATCACGAGCAGATCATTTTGCAAATTATGAAGAGGCTACAGCAGCACCGGCATCTGCAGAGCTGGGTGAGCCATATGTTTCTGAATATCATCTGAACAGCAACTTTGATAAGACTACATATCTCAATGATGAGGATGTAATGCCGACAACGGGAGCAGATAATGGACTTACATTAGCTGATATGCGTGATGCTGATTATGACGATCCTCGTTGGGAAAAACTTCTGGATCAGCTTACTGTTGATGAAATGGCAAATATGATTGCAATGGCTGGTTATCAGACAGCAGCCATGGATTCTGTGGGAAAAGTGGCTACACTTGATTTCGATGGACCAGCAGCAATTAATAACAACTTTACAGGAGTTGGTTCTATTGGATTTCCAATTGAAGTTGTGGTTGCTTCCACATGGAATAAGGAACTTGCACAGGCCTGGGGTGAATGCATGGGCAAGATCAGTCAGGAAATGGGTGCAGAGGGCTGGTATGCACCAGGTATGAATACTCATAGAACCGCATTTGGAGCAAGAAACTATGAATACTTTTCAGAAGATGGAATTCTTGCAGGAAATATGGGAGCAAAAGCAGTAGAAGGAGCAAGAAAATATGGAGTTTATTCTTATATCAAACATTTTGCTATGTATGAGGGAAATGCAAAGATGGTAAGTGTCTGGTCAAATGAGCAGGCAATCCGGGAAATCTATCTGAAACCATTTGAAATTTCTGTAAAACAGGGTGGCGCAAATGCGGTTATGGTTTCCTGGAGTTTCCTTGGAGATAAATGGACTGGAGAAAGCAGTAACCTTATGAATACAGTTCTCAGAGATGAATGGGGATTCAGGGGAATGGCGCTTACAGACTTCTTCCGAAACAATGGTCATGGATTTATGAATGCAGATGCAGCTTTGGCAAATGGAGTAGATGTAATGTTGTCCACATTCAACGGAGAAGAGAACAATGTAGCCAATCCGGAGCATCCGACATCTGTACTTCAGATGAGAAATGCCTGCGAAAAAATGTCATGTATACAGTTGTAAGCAGCTGGGCTTATGACGGAGAACACGAAGAAACAGGTATGGAAAACTGGTAAAAAAGCAGGAATTGGTATCGACATTGTAATAGCACTTTTCATGGCAGGAATGGAAGTACTGGTAATCAGAGGATATAAGAAAAGAAAGAATGCTGAATAAGGATGAAAGTGGGATGGAAAACAGTTATGAAACAGCAAAATTAGTTGAAAAGATGACAATAGAAGAAAAGGCAGCGATCCTTAGTGGAAAAACTGTCTGGCAGACCAGAGAAATTGACAGGCTTCATCCGTCCATCTTTCTTCAGATGGACCGCATGGAATTAGAAAACAGGCAGGAGCAGGAGACCATCTGGGACTGAATGCATCCTTGAATGCAACTTGTTTTCCCACAGCAGCAACAATCGCAAACAGCTGGAATCAGGATCTGGGAGAAGAGATTGGACAGGCTCTTGGAGAGGAAGCAGCAAGTATGGATGTAAATATCCTGCTTGGTCCGGGATTAAATATTAAAAGAAGCCCATTATGTGGAAGAAATTTTGAATATTTTTCAGAAGATCCATATCTTTCCGGGAAGATGGCAGCGTCATATATTCGTGGAATACAGAGTAAAGGCGTTTATGCCTGCCCGAAGCATCTGGCGGTTAACAGTCAGGAACTTCGGAGAATGGCAATGGACGCAGTTGTTGACGAACGGACATTAAGAGAAATTTATCTGACCGGTTTTGAGATAGCTGTTAAAGAAGGACACGCAAAAGCAATCATGAGCAGTTACAACCAGATTAATGGGATTTATGCTAATGAGGACAAACATCTTTTGACAGATATCTTGCGCAAAGAATGGGGATTTGATGGAATTGTAGTAACAGACTGGGGCGGAAGCAATGACCATGTGAAAGGTGTTGCTGCCGGCTCAAATCTGGAGATGCCGTCCTGTGGGTACGATTCTGCAAGAGAAGTGATTGCTGCTGTCCAAAATGGAAAGCTGAAGGAAGCAGATTTGGATGAAAGAGTTGGAGAACTGGTGGATGCAGTGATGGAACTGACATCAGGGAAGAAGCTTTCAGATAAAAACTTTGACAGAAACGCACATCATCAACTGGCAAGGAAAGCAGCAGCAGAAAGCATGATTCTTCTGAAAAATGAAAAACAGATTCTTCCGCTAGATACTAAAAAATCCATCGCTGTTATTGGAGATTTTGCATTTTTCACCCAGATATCAGGGGGCAGGATCTTCTATGGTCAATCCAACAAAAGTAGAAGACATGTCATCGATTTTGCAACAATATGATTTGAATATTTTTGGGAATGACAAGAGGTTATCATAGAAATGGAGATGTAGATGAGAATGATAGAAAGTTTGCATTAAATTTGTCTATGAACGCGGATATTGTGATTTTCTGCTTTGGTCTTGATGAGATCAGTGAATCAGAAGGACTGGACAGAACCCATATGCGTATTCCGCAGGACCAGATCGATCTTCTGCAGGATATCAGTAAAGTGAATGAAAATATTATTGGAATACTGAGTGCAGGATCTGCGATAGAAATGCCATGGCACACCTGCTGCAAAGCAATTTTGCATGGCTATCTGAATGGACAGGCAGGCGCTTCTGCAACATTGGATATTCTGACCGGAAAAGTGAATCCATCAGGAAGACTGGCAGAAACATATCCCATATCTTATGAACAGACACCGGCATTCCGATATTATCCAAGTAATGAGAAAACATCGGAATACCGCGAGAGTGTTTATGTGGGATATCGCTATTATGATACTTCAAAAGTCCGGGTGCAATATCCATTTGGCTTTGGGCTTTCCTATACGGAATTTACATATTCTGATCTTATCATAGAAGAGGATGGAATCAAAGTTTCGGTTACCAATACAGGTGACAGAGATGGAGCAGAGGTTGTTCAGATGTATGTAGGACTTCCTAATGCAATCGTGTTCCGACCGGAAAAAGAACTGAAAGGTTTTGCAAAAGTTTATTTAAAGGCAGGAGAAAGCAGACAGATTAGAATCCTTTTGATGATAAGACATTCCGTTATTGGAATATAAAAACGGGACAGTGGGAAATAGAAACAGGAACTTATCAGATTATGGTAGGGGCCAGTGTTGCAGATATTCGTTTAACAGGTATGACTGAGAGAACAGGAAATAGTAAAGGGTATCCGTATAATCCGGCAAAAATGCCTTACTATTATACAGGAATCGTGCAGAAAATATCAGATGAGGAATTTCGTGAACTTCTTGGCCATGAGATACCGAACGGAAGATGGAGTGGAAATCTGGGAATCAATGATGCAATCTGTCAGATGTATTATGCAAAAAGCCGACTTGCAAGGCTGATATATAGATATCTCACAAAAATGAAAAAGAAGAGTGAGGCACAGGGAAAGCCGGATCTGAATATTCTTTTTAATTTACAATATGCCGTTTCGGGGGATTGCCAAGATGACCGGCGGAGCAGTCAGTATGGAAATGGTATATGGAATTGTCGATGCTGTGAATGGCCATTTTATGCTTGGAGTCAAAAAAAGTAGTTGGCGGATATTTCAGAAACAGAAGAAATAATAAGAAATATGCAAAAAATTATTAAAAGAAGCCGGAGGGAAGTGCAGATGAATCGTATGAAAAAATATATGGAAATGTTTTGAAGAGAAACATTCTGCTATTGCAAAATGGCTTTATCAGATATTCTATTTTGTTATATTCAGTATGGGCGTGACAGTATTCCAGTATCTTGTATTTACATTTTTACCAGGGATTTTGGGAATTGGTCTGGCTGGTACAGAATTTATGTGGCCAAAGGTTTCCATGAATCTGTTTGGAGTAAAATTTACATGGAGTTTGCTTGGGTATAATGTATTGCGTGATGCAACGGGAAATATATTGATCGGTGGTGGACTTGGCTATTTTATCAGTTATGAATTAGGGTCATTTCTTGCACAGTGTATCAATTTTCCGCTTCAGAGAAATATTACTTTTAAAATGCCATGGAAATCCCGTATATCAGGCAATCTGGTATTTTGTTGCATGGGTGGTAATTTCACTGATTTGTAATGGATTTAATAATCTGTGGATGCCAGTTGCATCTGCATATGTGGCACCGGCAGTCTATAACATGCTTGTGACAATTATTACAGGTGGAGTTTCCATGGTGATTTTTTTCTTTGTGTTTAAAATTATTTTCCCGGAGGGGAAGGCTGAATCTTTCTGATAAACTGCGGAGCAGTTATTCGGTTATGAGCAAGTAGCAAAGCGGATTGTGAATATCCGCTTGACTAAGGCATTTACCTGAAATAGGTGAGTGCTTTTTTAGTTTTCAAGTATTCTATAAGAGGCTGTATTTATGCCCTTCATCTTTTGAATATGTGTAAGGACATTTTTTGAGCCGGTATAAAAATGATTTTTACAATAATTAGAAATAGAAATGAGGCGAGAGAAGAATTTGAAAAACTCATTTCGAAAATGTGTGGAAATATTAGCAGGAGATGAGATGAAAATGAATATTCACAAAGATAAGATGCTATGGTATAATACAAAGTACTGTATTAGGACTTCTGATGAGAGAAGCTGAAATATGGGAAAAGATTTAAAAGGCAAAGAGCTTGGATTGTGAATATCCACTTGATTGTCATTTGATATGTTGGTCAATCAAAGATTTAGCTATTGGACTGGGATAAAATCAAAGGATTTATAGGAGGAAATATCAAAAAATGAAATTAGGAATCGTCGGATTACCCAATGTTGGAAAAAAGTACATTATTTAATTCATTGACAAAGGCAGGCGCAGAATCTGCAAATTATCCGTTCTGTACCATTGACCCTAATGTAGGTGTTGTTACAGTGCCGGATGAGAGACTGAAGCTTCTCGGAGACTTTTATCATTCTAAGAAAGTGACACCTGCTGTAATTGAATTCGTAGATATTGCAGGACTTGTAAAGGGAGCATCCAAAGGAGAAGGCCTTGGAAACCAGTTCCTTGCAAATATCCGTGAGGTAGATGCAATCGTTCATGTAGTCCGCTGCTTTGAAGATTCCAATGTTATCCATGTAGATGGAAGTATTGATCCTATCCGTGATATTGAAACTATTAATCTGGAGCTGATCTTCTCAGACCTTGAGATCCTTGAGAGAAGAATTGCAAAAGTTACAAAAACAGCACGCATGGACAAAGAGGCTGCCAAGGAGCTTGATTTCCTTCAGAAGGTAAAAACACATCTGGAAGATGGCAAGATGGCAATCACTATGGAAATGGAAAATGAAGATGAAGAAGCCTGGATGTCTACTTATAATCTGCTTACCTGGAAGCCTGTGATCTATGCAGCAAACGTAGCAGAAGGAGATCTGGCTGATGACGGTGAAAGCAACAGCCATGTACAGGCAGTGCGCAAATATGCGGCAGAGCAGAACAGTGAGATTTTCGTTATCTGTGCAGAAATCGAAGAAGAGATCTCTGAACTGGATGATGATGAGAAGAAAATGTTCCTGGAGGATCTGGGACTGACAGAATCAGGACTTGAGAAACTTGTAAAAGCAAGCTATCATCTCCTTGGACTGATGAGTTTCCTTACTTCAGGTGAGGATGAGACAAGAGCATGGACGATTAAAATCGGAACAAAGGCTCCGCAGGCAGCAGGTAAGATCCATACAGATTTTGAAAGAGGATTTATCAAAGCTGAGGTTGTAAATTATCAGGATCTTCTGGATTGCGGTTCCTATGCAGGTGCCAGAGAGAAAGGTTCTTGTAAGAATGGAAGGTAAAGAATACGTTGTACAGGATGGAGATGTGATCTTATTCCGATTCAATGTATGATGAACAGGTGATTTATGGAAATGTCGATACGTTTTCCGGGACTTGGCCTGGTCTTTGATTATGTGCCACGCTCATTTCAGATATTTGGAATGGAATTCACCATATATGGAGTACTGATTGCCGTGGGTGCTCTTCTTGGAATGGGACTTGTGACACTTGAAGCGAAACGAAATGGGGAAGATCAGAACAGGTATCTCGATATGATGCTTATCTCCCTGCTGGTTTCAGTGGCAGGTTCCAGATTATTTTATGTGGCTTTTTCATGGGGATTTTATAAAGAAAATCTGAATGCCATACTGGACTTTCGAAATGGTGGTTACGCTTTATATGGTGGTCTGCTCTTTGGATTTCTTGCGGCAGCGGTATTTTGCAGGATTACCAAAACGTCATTCTGGCAGAGTGCCGATATTGCGTGTCCCGGAATACTTCTGGGACAGGCTATAGGGCGCTGGGGTAACTTTTTTAACAGAGAGTCTTTCGGAGAATATACAGATCTGCCATGGGCAATGCAGATACCGGTTTCAGCTGTGCGGTCAGGAGAAGTTTCGGGAGCAATGAGAGATAATCTGCTGACTATAAATGGGATTTCATATATTCAGGTTCAGCCGATTTTTCTTTATGAAAGTCTGTGGTGTCTGCTGTTATTTCTGCTGTTGATGGCCATGCGCCGAAAAAAGAAATATGAAGGCGAATTGTTTATGATCTATCTGGCAGGTTATGGTCTGGGAAGGTTTTTCTTTGAATGGTTCAGAACAGATAAGCTTTATATTCCGGGGACAAAAGTGGGGATTTCGCTGGTAATTTCCGCTATATTATTTGCTGTTTTTATGCCTGTAGTGATCATACGCAGAGTGATGGCACAGAAAAGAGATACTATACGCCGGCAGAGGAGAAAAAGATTTCTGGATGAGTCAGTGAAAGAAAAAAAGATGTTTCCTGAGACTTCTGAAATGAAACCGGAACCGGAAATCCGGCCGGAGATGGATGAACAGGTAAAGCCAGATGTGGGAAATTCTCCCACAAATTCAAAAGAAGAACAGTAAAAAAACATATATCTGAAAGATAAGTGGGTTGAAAGTGGAAATTCAACCCACTTTTTGTGTATAAAAGCCCATTTTTCTCGTAAAAATAAGGTTGTTTCATAAATGTTAACAGAGTTCTAAATTTTAAAAATCTTTTTCTCCCCCTTGTTTTTTCAGCCTAAATAGTTTAGAATAAGCACATAAGTGGTAGAAAGTGGTGAATAGTGGTGGTGAGTGGGGAATAACGGCAGAGTCCATTACCACCTGAGAAATCTGAAGGGGAGATTCAGATTTTGCGAGAGTAGGTGAGTAACATGTTCATGGGAGAGTATAACCACACGATCGACGCGAAGGGGCGTCTGATCATTCCTTCTAAATTCAGGGAGCTCTTAGGGGAAGAGTTTGTTCTGACAAGAGGGCTTGATGGCTGTCTTTACATTTATCCGATGGATGAATGGGAATCCTTTGAAATGAAGCTCAGATCTTTACCACTTACAAATAAAAATGCCAGAACTTTTTCACGATTCTTTGTAGCTGGAGCAACTACATGTGAACTGGACAGGCAGGGACGAATCCTTGTACCGCAGACATTGCGCGAATTTGCCGGTCTGGAGAAAGATGTGGTTCTGACAGGTAATCTGGACAGAATTGAAGTTTGGAGCAAAGAAAAATGGAATGAGATCTGTGATTATGATGACATGGACAGCATTGCAGAGAGCATGCAGGACATGGGAATCACAATCTGACAGGTCTCGTTTGAAGTATCTTGCAAAGTAAATCCAGACAGGAGACGGAGATGGAATTTAAACACAAATCTGTATTACTGGAAGAGACCATTGAAGGTTTGGATATCAAACCGGACGGAATCTACGTGGATGGTACTTTAGGAGGTGCAGGGCATGCCGGTGAGGTATGCAGGAAACTTTCTGCCAAGGGGAGATTTATTGGCATAGATCAAGACCAGGATGCGATAATTGCTGCGAGTGAGAGGTTAGCCCCCTATAAACAGGCGACGATCATTCGCAGCAATTATTGTTACATGGTACAGGAACTGGCAGCAAGAGGCATCTATAAAGTCGACGGGATTCTCCTTGATCTTGGAGTATCTTCCTATCAGCTTGACAATGAAGAACGCGGTTTTACCTACAGGGTAGATGCACCGCTCGATATGCGCATGGACCAGCGCCAGACGCAGACAGCCGGCGATATTGTCAATGGCTATGAAGAAAAAGAATTATACCGTATTATTCGTGATTACGGTGAAGATAAATTTGCAAAAAATATTGCAAAACATATTGTTGCCGCCAGACAGGTGAAACCGATCACAACCACCGGAGAACTGACAGAGATCATCAGAGAATCCATTCCCATGAAGATGCAGGTGAAGTCAGGACATCCGGCCAAGAGAACTTTTCAGGCAATCCGTATTGAGCTTAACAGAGAGCTCGATGTGCTTCGGGATTCTCTGGATGGAATGATCGATATCCTTGATGATGGCGGAAGACTTTGCATTATCACTTTTCATTCTCTGGAGGACAGAATTGTAAAGACGATTTTCAGAAAAAATGAGAATCCGTGTACCTGCCCTTCAGATTTTCCTGTATGCGTATGCGGGAAGAAATCCAAAGGAAAAGTGATCACAAGAAAGCCGATTCTTCCGGGGGGAGACAGAGATGGAAGAGAATCCGCGTTCCAAAAGTGCAAAGCTTCGGATTTTTGAGAGAGTATTATAATTAGAGAGGCATGAAATGGCGAGAACGACCAGGAATGAAACAGCAAGAAGAAGCAGAACCAGTGCCAGAACAAACAGAGGAATGTATGTTGACGGAAATACGGTCAGACGTCTTGCAGAAGTTCCGGAGAGAAAGAGGCAGCCGGGAAGACAGAATCCGGGAAGGCAGCAGACCAATCGAAACCGAAGAGTGCAGGCGAGTCCTGCGCAGGTACCAAGGCAGAAACATCAGTTGAGTAAAGAAGCACAGAAGAACAGGCAGAAGGCGACTGCAATGAACTGGGGATTTGTAGCGTTTCTGGCAGTTGTATGTGTGGCGATATTATTCTGCTCTGTGAAATATCTTCGTTACAAATCAGAGATTACCGCAAAGATGAGTACAGTTGCATCTCTTGAGGAGGAACTGGCAGATTTAAAAGAAGACAATGATGCATATTACAGCCAGGTGACATCAAATGTGGATCTGAATAAGATCAAGCAGACTGCATTGGGGAGACTGGGGATGAAATATCCGTCAGATGATCAGACAGTAACCTATTCTACATCGGGTAACAGCTATGTAAGACAGTATCAGGATATACCAGATTCAAAGTAGGTGATTAATTGAGCAATACGGGAAGAAAGAGTCGAAGAAGACCACAGAGAAAAATAAATCAAAACATGAAAGAAAAGCTGCTGATATTGTTTGGAATTGTGTTACTGCTTCTGGTAATATTAGTGCTGAGAATTACTTATATTAATGCTACCAGTGGAAGCAAATACAAAAAACAGGTGTTAAGCCAGGCACAGCAGAAATATGAGAGCCAGGTACTGCCGGCAAAGAGAGGCGATATTTATGACAAGAACGGAAATATACTGGCTACCAGCAATAAAGTTTATAATGTGATCCTGGACTGTAAAACTGTAAATTCAGATGAGGACTATGTAGAGCCAACAATACGTGCCTTAAATGAGGTGCTGGGGATTGATGAAGAAACAGTGCGTTCTCTTTTGGCCGATTCAAGAACCAGCCAGAGTCAGTATCAGGTACTGACAAAACAGCTGTCTATGGACAAAAAGAAAGAATTTGAAAAATATAAGGCAGAGGATGAAGATTCCGGTCTTACTAAAGCGCAGGCAAAGGAACGGGCAAATATCAAAGGCGTCTGGTTTGAAGAGGATTATCTGAGAAGTTACCCGTTTAATGAAACAGCATGCGATACAATTGGTTTTGCACTGGACAGAGATGTGGCAGATATCGGACTGGAAGGGTACTATAACAGCACACTGACAGGCGTAGACGGAAGACAGTATGGGTATATCAATGATGATTCAGATGTGGAGCAGACCATTATTGCTGCGGTGAATGGAAAAAGCATTCAGACCAGCATTGACATCGGTGCACAGCAGATTGTTGAGAAATATGTTAATGGATTTAAAGAGGCAATGGGGGCCAAGAATATAGGTGTCATTGTTGAAAATCCGTCCACCGGTGAGATTATTGCCATGGATGGTGGTGACCGTTATGATCTGAATAATCCGAGAGATCTTTCCGCTGTATATACAGAAGATGAAATCAAAGCGATGAATGATGTGGAAACAGTGGAGGCTCTGAATGGTATGTGGAGTAATTTCTGCGTCACAGATGCCTATGAGCCGGGATCTGTTGTAAAGCCGATCGTCATGGCTTCTGCATTGGAAAAGGGTGCGATACAGGAAACAGATACATTTGTATGCGATGGATCGCAGACTTTTGGAGATACTATGATCAAGTGTGCGGTTTATCCGAGCGCACATGGCACAGAGACACTGGGAGAGGTAATTGCAAACTCCTGTAATGATGCAATGATGCAGATTGGTGCCAAGATGGGAGCTACTCAGTTTATCAAAGCACAGAGTCTGTTTAATTTCGGAACAAGGACAGGGATTGACCTGCCGAATGAAGGCGCAGGTATTATCCATACTAAGGACAGTATGGGGGGAAACAGAACTTGCATGTTCTGCTTTTGGACAGGGTTTTACCTGTACCATGATCCAGGAAATCAATGCGATGAGTTCCGTTATCAATGGCGGATATTATTATCAGCCGCATCTTGTGACAAAGGTTCTTGACAGTAATGGCGGAACTATAAAAACAATCTCGCCGATACTTCTGAAGCAGACGATTTCCTCCAGGATTTCCAGTGATATCAGAAGCTATATGGCATTGAGTGTACAGCAGGGTACCAGCCGTCATTCCAAAGTGCAGGGTTACAGTTCAGGCGGTAAAACAGGTACAGCGGAGAAATACCCGCGAGGAAACGGAAAATATCTGGTTTCTTTTATTGGATTTGCTCCTGTAGATGACCCGGCTGTGGTAATTTATGTAGTTGTAGATGAACCGAATGTAGAGGATCAGGCAAACAGTACTTATCCGCAGTATGTTGCACAGGGAATCCTTTCGGAGCTTCTTCCGTATCTGAATGTAGTGCCGGATGAAGCTGAAGATGGAACAGTGCCGGAGACAGAATTGTGGGAAGGGTTTAAGGGACATTTAAAGAGTACTTCCATATCGGACAGCGAACTTGACAGTGACGGTAATCTGGTGGATGCAGATGGCAATCTGATAGACTGGGATGGAAACCGGATTGATGAAAACGGATATCTGCTGGATGCCAATGGAGATCACATATTGGATGAGGAAGGCAATTATAAGATGTCTACAAATCTTGTCAGTGCTTCGGGAAGTACGGATGCAGATTCTTCAGGAGATGCAGTATCCAATCCTGATGCACCTGCACCTCTGGAGGATGATGAAGCTGAGACGACCGAGGATAATGACGAAGAGACAGACGGTATTACCAATGAAGAAGCAGGTCTGGAATAAAAACGTATAGTTATAGCTCCGCAGAGAATGGTCATATATTGTATGCAATCTCTGCGGAGCTTTTTTTTGATGAAAAAAAAATTATGACGTTTCACAAGAGAAAAATATGGGTGGTATTACTCTGCTGTATTTTAATGATGACAGGCCTTATCGGAAGACTGGTATATCTTATGTGTTTCAGATCAGACTATTATTATAAGAAATGCAAAAGGAACTTCACGAAATGAGAGAGAGAGATCAAAGCGGCCAGAGGGGAGATTCTGGATGCAAAGGGAAAAGTTCTGGCATCAAACAGGACGGTATGTACAATCTCTGTGATCCACAGTCAGATTAAAGAACCTGAGAAAGTAATCTCCCTGCTGTCTGAAAAACTGAAAATAGATGAGGCAGAAGTGAGAAAAAGAGTGGAGAAAATCTCTTCCATAGAAATAGTAAAGACAAATGTGGAAAAAAGTACAGGTGATGAGATAAGAGAGTGCAGTCTGGCAGGGGTGAAAGTTGATGAGGATTATAAGCGTTACTATCCATGTGGAAGTCTGGCTTCAAAAGTCATTGGCTTTACGGGAGGTGATAATCAGGGAATTATCGGTCTGGAAGTGAAATATGAAGAAATCCTGAGGGGACAGCCGGGTAAAATCCTGACAACAACAGATGCCAGGGGTGTGGAAATTGATAAATTGGGTGAGACAAGGGAAAAACCGATAGAGGGGAAAAGCCTGATGATCAGTCTTGATGTAAATATTCAGGAATTTGCGCAGCAGTCAGCTTTGAAAGTAATGGAGGAAAAGCAGGCAGAACGTGTATCTATCCTGCTGATGAATCCACAGAACGGCGAAATATATGCATGTGTCAATGTGCCGGAATTTGACCTGAATGATCCTTTTACCCTGACAGATGATCTGAATATGCAGTTAAATGAATCCGGGATAACAATACCGTCGGAAGATCACAATGAACAAAGTGAACTGGCAGTGCAGACAGCATCAGGAAAAACAAATACAGAAAGAAAGCAGGAATTACTGAATCAGATGTGGAGAAATCCCTGCCTGAATGATACTTATGAACCGGGCTCCACATTTAAAATCATCACCATGGCAGCCGGACTGGAGGCTGGTGTTGTTTCACCTGGGGACCGTTTTTATTGTCCCGGATATAAAGTGGTGGAGGATCGCAGAATCCACTGTGCAAAAAGAACAGGACATGGATCCCAGAATTTTGTGGAAGGTGCACAGAATTCCTGTAACCCTGTGTTTATAGAGGTGGGGCTTCGCCTTGGGATAGAACGTTATTATAAGTATTTCAGACAGTTTGGACTTCTGGATAAAACCGGGACAGATCTTCCGGGAGAGGCAGGAACTATTATGCATCAGAAGAAAAATATGGGAGAAGTGGAACTGGCAACGGTTTCTTTTGGGCAGTCTTTTCAGATTACGCCTGTTCAGCTGGCTGCAACAGTAAGTTCACTTATAAACGGAGGCAGACGGGTGACACCGCATTTTGGAGTCGCAGTGTTAAATCCTGACAGAACAGAGGGTGAGAAACTGATTTTTCCGGTAAAGGAAGGAATTGTCTCTGAAGAGACTTCGAAGGAAATAAGAGAAATCCTGGAAACAGTAGTATCTCAGGGCTCCGGAAAAAAAGTGCAAAAATTGAAGGATATGCTATCGGTGGGAAAACTGCCACTTCTCAGACATTGCCAAGAAGTGCAAATCGTTATATTTCCTCTTTTTTGGGATTTGCACCTGCAGAAAATCCGCAGATACTGGGACTGTGCATTATTCATGATCCGAAAGGAATCTATTATGGTGGGACAGTAGCTGCACCTGTGATACGTGGTATCTTTGAGAATATCCTGCCATATCTTGGAATTGAAAAAAGTAATATTTCTGAGTTTTTCTGCAGAAGGCAATTAGGGAAATTCCGCAGGCAGGGTTGATAAATAAGCGAAAAAAAGCCTTATACTAAAAGAAATCTGAAAGTCAAAAAAAACTTTCAGGGAAAAAACGAAAGAATGAACGAGGTGTAAGATGGAATTTCAAGTTGTAATCCCTGTGCTGATTTCTTTTGCGATCAGCGTTGTATTAGGACCGGTCATCATTCCTTTTCTCCGGAGACTGAAGATGGGCCAGACAGAAAGAACAGAGGGCGTACAGTCCCATTTAAAGAAAGCAGGAACACCTACAATGGGTGGAGTGATCTTTCTGATCGCCACAGCGATAACTGCATTATTTTATGTAGGGGATTATCCGAAGATCATTCCGGTACTGTTCCTGACTCTTGGATTTGGAATTATCGGATTTCTGGATGATTATCTGAAGGTTGTGCTGAAACGCTCAGACGGACTGCTGCCATGGCAGAAATTTTTACTTCAGGTAGTTCTGACTGCGATTTTTGTATTTTATATTGTTAAGTATACAGATATCTCACTGACTATGAGAATCCCGTTCTGGAGCGGACATTTCCTGAATCTTGGATGGCTGGCAGTTCCGGTTCTTTTCTTTGCTGTGATCGGTACTGTGAATGGAGTTAATTTTACGGATGGTCTGGATGGTCTTGCTTCCAGTGTGACTCTGATCGTTGCAGTATTTTTTACAGTAGTTTCTATTGGAATGAAATCGGGGATCGAGCCGATCACAGGTGCAGTTGTGGGAGGACTGATGGGATTTCTGCTGTTTAATGTATATCCGGCAAAAGTGTTTATGGGAGACACAGGTTCTCTGGCATTGGGCGGTTTTGTTGCAGGTACGGCTTATGTGATGCAGATGCCGTTATTTATCCTGATCGTGGGTCTGATTTATCTGATAGAAGTACTTTCCGTTATCATTCAGGTAACTTATTTCAAGGCAACACATGGAAAGCGTATTTTTAAGATGGCACCGATCCATCATCATTTTGAGTTATGCGGATGGTCTGAAACACGTGTAGTTGCGGTATTCTCAGTTATTACAGCGGTTATGTGTATGGTCGCACTGCTGGCACTGTAAGATTTTGGCTAAGCAGATTTCAGCGTTATGCTGATAAAAGGGAGGAAAATTATTATGGAATTACAGGGAAAAAAAGGTACTTGTATTCGGTTCCGGAAAAAGCGGAATCGGAGCATCTGACCTTCTGGCAAAGGTAGGAGCATTTCCGGTTATCTATGACGGAAATGCCGAAACAGATAAAGACGCAGTTGTACATAAAACAGATGGGACATATCCGGTCACTGTATATGCAGGAGAACTTCCGAAAGAAGTACAGGACAGTCTTGATCTGGTAGTTTTAAGCCCCGGAGTGCCGACAGATCTTCCACTTGTAAAGAGTTTTTATGAGCAGGGGCTTCCGGTATGGGGAGAGGTGGAACTGGCATACAGAGTAGGTGACGGTGAAGTGCTTGCCATCACAGGAACAAACGGAAAAACTACTACAACAGCACTTCTTGGAAAAATTATGCAGGATGCACGTGAGTCTGTTTTTGTAGTCGGCAATATCGGAACCCCATATACTTCCAAAGCACTGGAGATGAAGCCAAATTCTGTAACTGTTGCAGAAATCAGCAGTTTTCAGCTGGAAACGATTGATGAGTTTGCACCAAAGGTATCTGCCATCCTGAATATTACAGAGGACCATCTGAACCGTCATCATACAATGGAAGAGTATATACGTGTGAAAGAACTGATCACTGAGAATCAGGGTACAGAAGATGTATGCGTGCTGAATTATGAAGATGAGGTTCTGCGTGAGTTTGGAAAACATCTGACTCCACGAGTGGTATATTTCTCCAGCGGACGTAAACTGGATGAGGGAATTTATCTGGATGGAAATAAAATCATCCTGAAGGACGGAGAAAAAGAAATCGAAGTAGTTAAGACAGAAGATCTGAAGCTTCTTGGAAAACACAATTTTGAGAACGTTATGGCCGCAGTTGCAATGGCTTACTACGATGGAGTATCCTTGGACAGCATCCGTAAGAGCATCTGTGAATTTACAGCTGTTGCACACAGAATCGAATATGTGACAGAGAAAAAAGGCGTTGTATATTATAATGATTCCAAAGGAACTAACCCGGATGCGGCAATTAAAGGAATCCAGGCAATGAACCGTCCGACACTTCTGATCGGCGGCGGTTATGATAAACAGTCCGGTTATGATGAATGGATTGAGGCATTTGACGGAAAGGTACGTTATCTGGTGCTGATCGGTCAGACAAAGGAGAAAATCAAAGAAGCTGCTGAGAAACATGGTTTCCATGATATCATCCTCTGTGAAGACCTGAAAGAGGCAGTAAAGGTATGTGAGGAGAAAGCACGGCCTGGAGATGCTGTTTTGCTTTCCCCCGCATGTGCAAGCTGGGGACAGTTTGATAACTATGAACAGCGTGGAGATATGTTCAAGGAATATGTAAGAAATCTGTAGAATATCTATAAGTAAGAATTATAGCTGTTCGGCAGAGAAAGACGAATCTGCAGTGACCGGCTATAGATAATTTTGCGGAGAAACAGATGGCGCGAAAAAGAGCGACAGATTTATCAAAAACAGATATGACGATGCTGGTACTGATAGTACTGCTTGTGATTTTTGGCCTGGCAGTATTATTCAGCTCCAGTGAATATAATGGCAGAGTACGTTTCGGCGACTCTGCCTGTTATTTTAAGAAACAGTTATTTGCCACAGCATTGGGTATGGGAGTGATGTATATGGTTTCTTCCATTGATTATCATTTTTTTCTGAGGCTGGGACCAGTGGCATATCTGATTTCAATGTTTTTGTCCGGCGCAGTACTTTTTGTAGGTCAGGAGATCAACGGCTCAAAAAGATGGCTGAATCTTGGACCTTTATCTTTTCAGCCTTCAGAGTTTGCGAAAGTTGCTGTGATCCTTTTTCTTGCATGGCAGATCGAGCGTACAAAAAAAGCAACCATGGGATTTGGATTTATGTGCAGGACAATACTGACCCTGCTGCCGATCATTGGTCTTGTAGGTTCCAATAATCTGAGTACAGCGATCATTATTCTGGGTATCGGTGGAATCCTGATTTTTGTATCCAATCCGGGATATCTGGAATTTATCGGGCTTGGCAGCGCAGGTGCAGGTTTCATAGCTGTTTTTCTTGCTGCAGAGAGTTATCGTCTGGAACGTCTTGCAATCTGGAGAAATCCGGAGAAATATGAAAAAGGATTTCAGACGATCCAGGGATTGTATGCCATTGGCAGCGGCGGAATATTCGGCAGAGGCTTTGGAAACAGTCTGCAGAAACTTGGATTTGTTCCGGAAGCGCAGAATGATATGATTTTTTCGATTATATGTGAGGAAATGGGAGCAGCCGGAGCTATCTTTCTGATTTTTCTGTTTGCAATGCTTTTGTGGCGGCTGGGTGTGGCTGCCATGCATGCAAAAGATCTGGCCGGAGCTCTTATCTGTTGCGGGATTATGGGGCATCTGGCTCTTCAGGTTATTTTGAATATTGCAGTGGTGACCAATACAATCCCCAATACAGGCATTACGCTGCCTTTTATCAGCTATGGAGGAACTTCGGCAGTGTTTCTTCTTGGGGAAATGGGACTTGCGATGAATGTTGGGAAATGTGACAGGATAAATTGAATTACAGGTTTCAGAATGACGTAACATATAATAGAAAAAGCCATAAACTGTAAAGTAAGAGACTCTTTGGGAGCAAAAGGTTGGATGAAATCCATGTGACAGGTAAAGCTTCTCTCAGCGGAGAGATTTTTATACAGGGATCTAAAAATGCAGCACTTCCAATGATAGCCGCATCTCTGATGCACAGAGGACTAAGCATTCTGAGGGGATGCCCCAGAATTTCAGATGTTTTCTGTATGGAAGAGATTTTGAAAAGTCTTGGTGCAGTGACCTGGTGGGACGATCATGATCTTTATCTGGATTGTTCCTGCGCAGACGGAACAGAAATTCCTGCAGTCTATACAGGCAGAATGCGTTCTTCGATCATTCTGGCAGGTGCGGTGCTTGCAAGAAACAGAAAATGCAGGATAGGGTATCCGGGCGGATGTACGATCGGGAAAAGACCAATAGATCTCCATCTTATGGCACTGAGAGCACTTGGCGCGGATGTCCGGGAAAATGCATCAGGCCTGGATGGAGAATGTGTCAGATTTGAAGGGCAGGATATTGTGTTTCCGAAATCGAGTGTGGGAGCTGCTCAACAGGCAATACTGGCAGCAGTTCTTGCAAAAGGTGTAACACATCTTTATAATTGTGCGAAAGAACCGGAGGTTTTCTGGCTCTGCAGATATCTGAAAACAATGGGAGCACTGATAGAAGGAGAGGAAACCGGTGAAATTACGATTAGAGGAGTGGATGAACTGAAAGGCGGAGACTACCGTATTCCTCCGGATCGTATTGTTGCAGGTACCTATCTGTGTGCGGCTGCGGCAGCAAGAAGTAAGATTATTCTTCATGATGTACCTGTGGAGGAGTTGCAGTCGTTTATGGAAGTATATCGGAAAATAGGTGGACAATATCAAGTAAATGGTGGTACACTAGAGGTCAATGGAAAGAATGCTGTCAGACCGGCTGTTTTAGTAGAAACAGAAATTTATCCGGGTTTTCCCACAGATCTGCAGGCTCCGTTGATGGCGGTGCTGACAGGTGCGCAGGGACAGAGTACCATACGGGAAAATATTTTTGACCGGAGATTTGGCAGTGCTTTTCAGATGAAAAAAAGTGGGCGCAGATATTTCCGTAAGCGGAAACCAGGCAATCATAAGAGGGGGAAAAAACTCTTAAGGGAACACAGGTACAGGCAGGAGATCTCAGAGGTGGTGCAGCCCTGCTCATTGCCGCACTTATGGCAGAGGGAGAAACCTGTGTTACAGGAGCCGGGTTTATCAGCAGGGGCTATGAGCATATCTGTGAAGATTTACGGACTTTGGGCTGCAGAATATGGCAGCCGGAGACAGAGGATTTGAGGATTTATGAGAGAAAGTAATTATGGGAAAAGACCTCCTATGAGTAAAAGGACGAAGAAGATGCTGGCAGGTATGATAGGCGCCGGAGTTATGGTCGCTGTGATAGTATTTTTTTCCTATTATAAAGTAGATACTGTTGAGGTGAGGGGCACTTCCCATTATACAGACGAAGAAGTAAAGAATATGGTGCTTCGGGGACCGATGGCTTCCAATTCGGTCCTTGCACCACTGCTCTATAGCACTACAAATACAGAGGACATTGCATATGTAGATGCATTTAAAGTTACCCAGCTGAACCGAAATACCATCTGTATCAGCGTAAAAGAGAAAAAAACAGTCGGATGCATCCGATATCTTGACAGTTACATTTATTTTGACAGAAATGGCATTTTTGTGGAGGGTTCTCAGAACAGAGATGAGACGGTTCCGTATTTTGACGGAATTCAGGTGAACAGCATCGTGATGGATGAGAAACTGGATATTAAAGGAGATACTGTACTGAATACAGCTGTAGCATTGTCTACAATCTTTCAGAAAAATGATATGATCCCCGATCATATCCAGTTTGACAGCAGCTATTCTATCAGCCTCATCTATGGGGATATAACTGTTCAGCTTGGAAAAGATGCTGATCTGGAAGAGAAGATGAACCGAGTGATAGCGATTCTGCCCAAAATTCAGGGAAAAAAAGGTATTCTTCATATGGAGAGTGTGGCTACGGAGTCCAATACCTTTGAAGAAGAACTGGAACAGGAAGAAGTTACTGCTGAGAACTGGAATGGCGGTTATGATGAAGATGGCAATTATACCGGAGACGGCGAGTATGACGAGGATGGTAATTATGTAGGTGCAAAACCGAAGACTGCTCTTGAGGAAGCAATTGAAAATTGGAATGGCGGTTATGATGAGGAAGGGGATTATACCGGAGCAGGTGAGTATGACGAATCCGGTAATTATGTGGGACCGAAGCCTACACAGGAATCTCTGGATGCGGCATCTGATGAGTCGGGAGACGGTTCAGGAGATGAAAGTTCCGCAGATGACCAGAGTTCTGATATCTCAGAAGATGGAGAAAGTGATTCATCATATGACGACGGAAACTCAGATGATTCAGATGGATATGGTGATTATACAGAAGATAACAGTGATTATCAGGGGGATGATTCTGAGGGATATTGATAGTATATCGTAACCAAAATTCATTCCGGATTGCCTGCAGCAATGGGATAGCAGAGCGTGTGGGAACAGTAACACATTTATCGGAATTGCCGAAAAAGAGTGAAAAAAGTATAAAAAAACAAAATTAATGGTTGATTAATTCTCAAAAAAAATATATGATATATCTATATGTAACTTTGATATAAATCACTGAAAAGGATATCAGGTATAAATAAAGGAGGAAGTACGTTGTTAGAGATTATGTCAAACGAGGCTGAATCATCTGCCAAGATCATAGTGATCGGTGTAGGTGGAGCCGGAAATAATGCAGTAAACAGAATGGTGGAAGAGGCCATCGGCGGAGTAGAGTTTGTAGGTGTTAATACTGATAAGCAGGCTTTAACTCTGTGCAAAGCTCCAACTGTACTTCAGATTGGCGAGAAGATTACCAAAGGTCTTGGTGCAGGAGCCCAGCCTGAGGTTGGACAGAAAGCAGCAGAGGAGAGCATTGAAGAAGTAAAACAGTTAATGGAAGGTGCGGATATGGTATTCGTTACCTGTGGTATGGGAGGCGGAACCGGAACCGGAGCTGCACCTGTTATCGCAGCAGCAGCGAAAGAAATGGGTATCCTTACAGTTGGCGTTGTTACAAAACCTTTCCGTTTTGAAGCAAGAACTCGTATGAATAATGCACTTGCAGGCATTGAGAATCTGAAGAAAGCAGTGGATACATTAATCGTTATCCCGAATGATAAATTACTGGAAGTTGTAGATCGCAGAACAACCATGCCGGAAGCTCTGAAGAAGGCTGATGAAGTTCTGCAGCAGGCAGTACAGGGCATTACAGACCTGATCAACCTGCCGGCTCTGATCAACCTTGACTTTGCAGACGTTCAGACTGTAATGACAGACAAGGGAATTGCCCATATCGGTATCGGTGAAGCAAGAGGAGACGACAAAGCTATGGAAGCTGTACAGCAGGCCGTATCTTCTCCACTTCTTGAGACAACCATCAAAGGTGCTACACATGTTATCATCAATATTTCCGGAGATATTTCTCTTATGGATGCCAATGATGCTGCAAGCTATGTACAGGAGCTTACAGGTGAGGAAGCAAACATCATCTTTGGTGCCATGTATGATGATACAGTTGCTGACTACTGCAGAATCACAGTGATCGCAACAGGTTTGAATGATGATAATCTTCAGCAGACCCCTTTCGGAAAAAGAAGCACAGCTTCTTCCTTTGGTGCAAGAAGACCTTCTTCCACAGCAGCGACAGGTACAGCAACAGCCGGAACTACAGCAGGAAGCGGTATGAACATGCCTAGCTTCAGCCTTCCGACTATGAATGCCACACCATTTGGAGCATCTAAGACTCCGTCAAGCACTGTTCAGAAGAAGGATATCCAGATTCCGGATTTCTTAAGAAACAGATAGGATTATTAAACTGTTTTGCAGTGAAATAATTTACAGACAAAAGAGACATATTCCATACAGCTGGACATGTCTCTTTTTTTGACCGGATCAGGGAAGTTCATTATCCCTGATATACGAGCGAAAATCCTGTTGATATGGTGTTGATATTATGCGCCACAATGGCACTGGAAGGTGTCACATCTTGTATCGGAAGAGGCATGTGCATTGGAGCCGTCTACCTGAATGGAGGATGCTGTACATTTGCAGCTATCATTATAGGTACAGTTGTGGGCTTTGCAGTCGATCTGGATTTTGTCGCAGCCGCATCCGTCTGTATAGCTGCCTTTCATGGAACCGCCGGTTCTCTCGCGGAAACTGCCGCAACTTGTCTCGTTTGCAGAAGTAGCATTTTCGCCTGTCACGTCAATATCACCTTTTGAACAGAGCTGTTCTTTGTTGTAAACACAGGTCATTGCTGAACATTTAAGAATTGTCATAGAGTTACCCTCCTGAAAAAATCTGAGATAACTATTCGATACTGCTGTAGTGCAGGAGTACTGAACAGTTACATTGAATAAGTTTCGGAGATAGGATGTGCAGTTTGAGAAGAAATATACATGATTTTACGAGGACTGCGATAATTTATATCGGATTACTTCGGGAAAGTTCAGAGAAAAATCCATATAGAAATTCAGATAAAATTGCAGAGAAAAGGTCTGAAAATAATAAAGAAATAAAGGAAATAAAGAAAATTTCAAAAAGTACTTGACATAGCAGGATGAACATGGTATCCTTTGCAAGTACGTAAGAAAACAAAGCAGAGTTCCACTCTCACCTCAGCGCATTTAGTTTAGCGGCTTGGGTTTATATTGCACAGAGAAGGCTGATATTTAAGGTTGGCAGGAATAAAGAGATTGTTCCGCAGATTAAGAAGAAAAGATATCAGCAGTGTGATAGCGGAGTGTGGATTTTGTCCACGCTTTTTTTATGTAAATGAGGGCGACGAGAAGTCATTAGAATCTATCTAACAGGTATGGAGGTGCACTACAATTAGCAATTTAATGATTAACGAACAGATCAGAGACAAAGAGGTACGCTTAATCGGTTCGGACGGAGAACAGCTTGGAATCATGTCCGCGAAAGAAGCAATGTTCAAAGCTCAGGAGGCAGGGCTTGACCTGGTAAAAATTTGCCCCGCAGGCGAAACCGCCGGTATGTAAGATCATCGATTATGGTAAATACCGTTATGAGCTTGCAAGAAAAGAAAAGAAGCCAAGAAGAAGCAGAAGACCATCGATGTCAAAGAAGTGCGACTTTCTCCAAACATTGATACCAATGACCTGAATACGAAAGTCAACGCCGCCAGAAAGTTCCTCTCCAAGGGTGACAGAGTAAAGGTAACATTACGTTTCCGCGGAAGAGAAATGGCACATATGGCAAGCAGCAGACATGTGCTTGATGATTTTGCAAAGCAGCTTGCAGATGTGGCAACAGTGGAGAAGGCACCGAAGGTTGAAGGCAGAAGCATGACCATGTTTTTAACGGAAAAAGCGTTAAATATAATAGAGATACAGTTTAAGGAGGAATTAACAATGCCAAAAATTTAAAAGCTTGCAGAGCAGCAGCAAAGCGTTTTCAAAAAAATCAGGTACAGGAAAATTTAGTAAGAAATAAAGCTTATAAGAGCCATATCTTAACAAAGAAATCTCAGAAAAGAAAACGAAATCTGAGAAAATTCTACTGTTGTTGATGCTACTAATGTTAAGAGCATGAAGAAAGCATTACCATATTTATAAGAAGCATTTATTCATTGAAGATAGACAAACAGGAGGAAATTTAAGAAATGGCAAGAATTAAAGGCGGATTAAACGCAAAGAAAAAACATAATCGTACATTAAAACTGGCAAAAGGCTACAGAGGAGCCCGTTCCAAACAGTATAGAGTTGCTAAACAGTCTGTAATGAGAGCACTTGCTAGCTCCTATGCAGGAAGAAAGCAGAAAAAACGTCAGTTCAGACAGCTCTGGATCGCTCGTATCAACGCAGCAGCAAGAATGAACGGATTATCCTACAGCAAACTGATGCACGGACTGAAAGTTGCAAACATCGATATCAACAGAAAGATGCTTGCTGAACTTGCAGTAAACGATGCAGAAGGATTTACAGCACTTGCTGAGATTGCTAAAAAAGCAATTGCATAATTGTCGGTTTTAGAGAGACATAAGATTTGATAAATTAAATCAGAATTGTGAGGTACACATAGAAATTGTTACGGTTTCTGTGTGTGCCTTTTTTGGTAAAAAGAGTGGCGGACATTTATGTAACATGATTATTTTAGAGGATTGTTATAGTTTACATAAAACTGAAAATGAGATAAAATTGAGTGTGCAGTACGGTCAAGTGTCCATGAAAGACGGAAAAAATCTTAAATTTCCATAAAGTTTTTCTTGCATGGTCAAATATATGGTGATATAATTTAAAACAGCAACATATTAAAGTGTCAGTGGAAGCCAAAGCCGGCTGGGAACCCAGTTGGCTTTTTGTTACTTTTCAGTTCCTCTACATAATAAATGAACCTGCGGAATCTGGTGAAAATGATATACCGGGTGGAATGAATGGTAACGGAAGCTAACCTTATGAGCCGTAAGAGGGACGAAAGGACTGACAAAATATAAGGAGGATTTTATTATGAAAAACCTGGAAAAAAATCATCAGTGTTACTGCGGCAGCAGCAATGGTAATGTCAACAGTTGCACCTGTATCTGTATTTGCAGATGATGCTACATTTAAGATCGGTGGAATCGGACCTGTAACCGGAGCAGCAGCAATCTATGGACAGGCTGTAAAGAATGCAACAGAGCTTGCAATCAATGAAGTAAACGAAGACGGCGGAATCAACGGATATCAGGTAGAGTTCAAATTTGAAGATGATGAAAACGATGCTGAGAAAACCCTGAACGCTTACAACGCATTAAAAGACTGGGGAATGAACGTCCTGGTTGGTACAGTTACTTCCACACCTTGTGTAGCTGTAGCAAATGAAACAGCAGCAGACAATATGTTCCAGCTTACTCCATCCGGATCTGCAACAGAGTGTGTTGCTAATCCGAACGTATTCCGTGTATGCTTCTCTGACCCGAACCAGGGTACTGCAGCAGCTCAGTACATTGGAGAGCATAAACTTGCTACAAAAGTAGCTATTATCTACGATAGCTCTGATGTATATTCATCAGGTATCACACAGAACTTCACAGCAGAAGCAGCTAATCAGGGTATTGAAATCGTATCTTCCGAAGCATTTACTGCTGATAACAATAAAGACTTCTCCGTACAGCTTCAGAAAGCAAAAGACGGTGGTGCTGAATTAGTATTCCTTCCGATTTATTATACAGAAGCTTCCCTGATCCTTGCACAGGCAGACAGCATGGGATTTGAAACTAAATTCTTCGGATGCGACGGTATGGACGGTATCCTTGGTGTAGAAAACTTTGATACATCTCTTGCAGAGGGGCTGATGCTTCTTACACCATTTGCAGCAGATTCTACAGATGAGAAAACCCAGAACTTTGTAAAAGCATACAAAGATGCTTACAAAGACACACCAAACCAGTTCGCAGCAGATGCTTATGATGCAGTATACGCAGTCAAAGCAGCAGCAGCAAAAAGAAGATGTAAAAGCAGACATGGATGTTGCAGATATCTGTGCAGCACTTGAAAAAGGCATGACCGAGATCACACTTGAAGGTGTTACAGGTGACGAGATCACATGGACAGAAGACGGTGAGCCGAACAAAGCTCCGAAAGCTGTAGAAATCAAAGATGGTGCTTACGCAGCAATGGAATAATGAAATTGAAATAACTGAAAAGATTTCATAAGAAATAAAATGCGATTGTTCCTGGAGTGGACAATGGTTGCATGCCAACGGGGCTGTCTGAATTATGCAGACAGCCCTGTTGCCTAATACGTTATTACATTAATGCGTTAATGACAGATTTACTTTTGGCAAAATAAACAAGACAGATTTCGCTAAAGGCAAATCTGCCAGTTTTACACACAATAAAATTATTTAAATATAAGAAAGGAAAGACTTCTATGAGTAGTTTTATATCATATCTTATCAGTGGTATCAGCCTCGGAAGTGTATATGCGATCATTGCCCTTGGTTATACCATGGTATACGGAATCGCTAAAATGCTGAACTTCGCTCATGGAGATGTTATCATGGTCGGCTCTTATGTGGTTTATGTCGCAGTCAGCGGCATGGGATTAAATCCGATTTTAGCCATCCTGCTGTCCATTATCATCTGTACACTCATGGGTGTTGTGATCGAAGGCGTTGCGTATCGACCACTGCGTAATGCAGCTTCACCTCTGGCTGTTCTGATCACAGCAATTGGTGTCAGCTACCTGCTTCAGAACGTGGCCCTTCTGATCTGGGGAGCAGATACCAAATCATTCAGTAACGTGATCAGTCTTCCATCCCTGAAACTTGCAGGTGGTTCTATCGTGATCACTGGTGTAACCATCGTAACCATTATCGGTGGTATCCTGATCATGGCAGGTCTGATGCTCTTTATCAGCAAGACAAAAACAGGACAGGCAATGCTTGCCGTATCTGAGGATAAAGGCGCTGCCCAGTTAATGGGTATTAACGTAAACAAAACAATCTCCATTACTTTTGCAATCGGTTCCGGACTTGCAGCCATCGCAGGTGTGCTTCTCTGTTCCGCATATCCGTCCCTGACACCATATACAGGTGCCATGCCTGGTATCAAGGCATTCGTTGCGGCAGTATTCGGCGGTATCGGGTCTATCCCCGGTGCGTTTATCGGTGGTATTGTTCTGGGTATCCTGGAGATTTTTGGTAAGGCATATATCTCTTCACAGATGGCAGATGCCATTGTATTCGGTGTTCTGATCGTAGTTCTGGTTGTGAAACCTACCGGTATTCTTGGTAAGAACATTCAGGAGAAAGTGTGAGGTGTCAGACATGGAAAAGAAGAAATTAAACAAAATAACAAAAAGCAATCTCATTACATACGGAATGGTTCTTGCAGCATATCTGATCGTACAGGGATTGATCGCAGGGAATCTGCTTTCCAACCTGATGCAGGGTCTGCTGGTGCCCCTTTGTGTATATATTATCCTGGCACTTTCCCTGAACCTGACGGTTGGTATCCTGGGTGAGTTAAGTCTTGGACATGCCGGATTTATGTGTATCGGTGCTTTCACCAGTGCAGCATTTACAAAGGCAACTATGGATACATTTACAAATGCAGGACTTCGTTTCTTCGTTGCTCTGATCATCGGAGCTGTATGTGCAGGTATCTTTGGATTCCTGATCGGTATTCCTGTACTTCGTCTGAAAGGTGACTACCTTGCTATCGTAACACTGGCATTTGGTGAGATCATTAAGAATATCATCAATGTGCTTTATGTAGGAATTGACAGCAACGGAATCCATTTTTCCATGAAAGACCAGATGTCTCTTGGAATGGAGCCTGGTGGAAAAATGATCATCAGTGGTGCCATGGGTATCACAGGTACACCGAGACAGTCAACCTTCACCATAGGTGTGGTTCTGATCTTTGTTACTTTGTTTGTAGTTTTAAACCTGATCAATTCCCGCGACGGACGTGCGATCATGGCGATACGTGATAACCGTATTGCTGCGGAATCAATTGGTATTGATATCACAAAGTATAAACTGAAAGCATTTGCAATCTCAGCAGCATTAGCCGGTATCGGCGGTGTGCTTTATGCTCATAATCTTGCAACTTTAACAGCACTTCCGAAGAACTTCGGTTATAACATGTCTATCATGTTCCTGGTATTCGTAGTTCTCGGTGGAATTGGAAATATGCGTGGTTCTATTATTGCGGCAGTGATTCTGAACCTTCTTCCTGAGCTTCTGCGTGGACTCAGTGATTACCGTATGCTGTTCTATGCAATCGTGCTGATCGTAATGATGCTGATCAACTGGGCACCTAAGGCAATCGAGATGAGAGAGCGTCTTTTCAGTAAATTTAAGAAAAAGGAGGCATAAGCTATGGCATTGCTGGAAGTAAATCATTTAAATATTTCATTCGGCGGTCTTCATGCAGTGGATGATTTCCATGTCTCCATCGAGAAAGGACAGCTTTATGGTCTGATCGGTCCGAATGGTGCCGGTAAGACTACAATCTTTAACCTTCTTACAGGTGTGTATAAGCCGGACGAGGGAATCATCAATCTGGACGGACAGGATATCACCGGAAAGAGTACCATTGATATCAACAAGGCAGGAATCGCCAGAACATTCCAGAATATCCGTCTGTTCCATCAGATGAGTGTGCTGGACAATGTAAAGGCAGGACTTCACAATCATGATAAATACAACCTTTTTACAAGTATTGTACATACTCCGAAATACTTTAAGGTTGAGAAAACCATGAATGAGGAAGCAATGAAGCTTCTTAAAGTGTTTGATCTGGACAAAGAGGCAGATATCCTTGCATCCAACCTTCCTTATGGTAAACAGAGAAAGCTGGAGATTGCCAGAGCACTGGCAACAAAGCCGAAGCTTCTTCTTCTGGATGAGCCGGCTGCAGGTATGAACCCCAATGAAACTGAGGAACTGATGGATACCATTCGTTTTGTTCGTGATAACTTTGATATGACCATTCTTCTGATCGAGCATGATATGAAGCTGGTTTCAGGTATCTGTGAGGAGCTGACTGTACTGAACTTCGGTCATGTTCTGAGACAGGGCAAGACTTCAGAGGTGCTCCATGATCCGGAAGTTATCAAGGCATATCTTGGAGAATAGGAGGAGAGACAGATGGCATTACTGGAAGTACAGGACATACAGGTTTATTATGGAATGATTCAGGCATTGAAGGGTGTTTCTTTCTCTGTAAATGAAGGTGAAGTTATTGCTCTGATCGGTGCCAATGGTGCCGGTAAAACTACTACTCTGCATACAGTGACAGGGCTTCTTCGTGCAAAATCAGGACATATTATTTATGACGGACAGGATATCACAAAGGTTCCGCCTCACAAGATCGTAACAATGGGTATGGCACATGTTCCGGAAGGAAGACGTGTGTTTGCAAATATGACGGTTCTTCAGAATCTGAAGATGGGTGCTTTTACAAGATCTGATAAAAATGAGATTGATGCGACCATTGAGAAAGTATATAAACGTTTTCCGCGTCTGAAGGAACGTCAGAATCAGACTGCAGGTACCTTAAGTGGTGGTGAGCAGCAGATGCTCGCCATGGGACGTGCGCTGATGAGCCAGCCGAAGATCATTCTGATGGACGAGCCGTCCATGGGCCTTTCACCGATCTTTGTAAATGAGATCTTTGATATCATTAAAGAGGTAAGTGAGAGTGGAACAACGGTTCTTCTGGTTGAGCAGAATGCGAAGAAGGCTCTTTCTATTGCTGACAGAGCTTATGTCCTTGAGACCGGAAGGATTACACTGGAAGGTAAGGCAAGTGATCTTCTTCATGATGAATCTGTTCAGAAAGCTTATCTTGGAGAGTAAACAGGAGGGATTTTATGGAGAATTTTGTAATTACCATTGCGAGACAGTATGGAAGCGGCGGACGTACCGTCGGTAAGATGCTGGCAGAGAAACTGGGAGTTTCTTTCTATGACAAGCAGATCATTCAGATGGCTTCTGATGAGAGCGGGATTGATGTGAAGCTTTTTGGACAGGTGGAAGAAGGCTCCAGTGTGAAGGCATCTCTGTTTAATAAGACAGGGTTATATAAAGGAGATCTGATCGCACCGGATCAGAAGGGGTTTGTTTCTGATGAGAATATTTTTAATTATCAGGCGAAGATTGCAACGGATCTGGCAGAGAAGGAATCCTGTGTGATCGTTGGGCGTTGTGTGAATTATGTGTTTAAGGACAGACCGAATACTTTGAGAGTGTTTGTTCATGCACCCTGGGAGTTTCGTGTGGAGAAGTCCAGAGAGAAGATCAGCGGCAGTGATGAGGAGATTGAGAAGTTTCTTCGTAGGGATGATAAGAGAAAGCAGGATTATTATCGCAAATTTGCCGGTGGGGACTGGAGTGATGCGACGAATTATGATCTGTGTCTGAATGCAGGAAAGCTTGGATTTGAGAAGTGTGTGGATGCGATTTTGGCGCAGATGAACGTTATGGGAATTAAATGATGAAAAGGGCAGTCTCTCTTTGGAGGCTGCCCTTTTTGGGATTAAGACTGGGATTTGATTTTGTTTTGGTATTCTTTTAAGGTTTTCTCGTAGCCCATTTCTGAGAGTTCGTAGAAGTGTTCTCCCTGGATTTCGGTGGGGAGGTATTGTTGGTGTACGTAGTGGTTTGGGTAGTCGTGGGCGTATTCGTAACCGATGCCGTGGCCCAGTTTTTCGTGGCCGCCGTAGTGGGCGTCCTGGAGGTGTGGCGGGACTGTGGTTTTTGTGCGTTTGACGGAGTCCATGGCAGCGAAGATGGCGTTGACTGCGGAGTTGCTTTTGGGGGCGCAGGCCATGTAGGTGACTGCCTGGGAGAGGATGATCTGGGACTCGGGCATTCCTACGCGTTCTACTGCCTGGGCTGCGGCGACTGCTACGCAGAGGGCCTGTGGATCGGCGTTTCCGATGTCTTCGGAGGCGAGGATCATGATTCTTCGGGCTATGAATTTGACGTCTTCTCCGGCGTAGAGCATTTTTGCAAGGTAGTAGACTGCTGCGTCAGGGTCTGAGCCACGCATGCTTTTGATGAAGGCGGAGATGATGTCGTAGTGGTTGTCTCCGTTTTTGTCGTAGCGGACGACGCGTTTCTGGATGCACTGAGATGCCACATCCAGGGTGATGTGGATGAGACCGTCTTCGCTACGGGGGGTAGTGAGGATGCCCAGTTCGATGGCATTGAGGGCATTTCTGGCGTCGCCGCCTGCCATGTCTGCAAGGAAGTCGAGGGCGTCTTCATCTATCCGGGCTTTATAGTTTCCCATTCCTTTTGTTTTGTCGTTGACTGCGCGAAGGATGAGTTCTTTGACTTCGGAGATCTCCAGGGATTTCAGTTCGAAGATGATGGAACGGGAGATTAAAGCAGCGTTGACTTCGAAGTATGGATTCTCTGTTGTGGCACCGATGAGGATGATGGTTCCGTCTTCTACGAATGGGAGGAGATAGTCCTGCTGGCCTTTGTTGAAGCGGTGGATCTCGTCTATGAAGAGGATTGTTTTTTTTGCCGTACATACCCAGGTTTTGCTGGGCTTCTTTTACAACTGCTTCCATATCTTTTTTGCCTGCTACAGTGGCATTGATCTGGGTGAATTCTGCACTGGTAGTGTTGGCGATTACTTTTGCCAGGGTGGTCTTGCCGGTTCCGGGAGGGCCGTAGAAGATGACGGAGGTCAGTTTGTCAGCTTTGATAGCCCTGTATAATAAGGTGTTTTTTCCCGATGATGTGTTGCTGTCCTACAACTTCATCCAGAGTTGTGGGGCGTAGTCTGGATGCCAGAGGGGATTCCTGGTCCAGGGTTTTTGATTTGGCGTATTCAAATAAATCCATAGTTTTTTCTCCATAGAATCTGATGATAAAACAGTCACATTTCATTTCGTGTTTATAGTAACATAAAACATTTCTGACAAATTATAGCAAGTCTCTTAATCAATATACATTATTTACGAGGAGTGCTATAGAACGTATATTTGTTTTAGTATAACGTATCCCTGTTTTTTTAGTAAAGATTAGGAAATAAAAAAGGAAGAGCATTATAAGAGCTCTTCCATTATTTTACCGTATATTTCCTGGTAATGTGTGGACCATTTTTTACAGATCGACTGTGCTGCCTCAAGGTTAGGAGCTGCGATGTTCAGGTCGATGAGGGAGTTGCCCTTTTCGATGAGCTGGCATCTTACAGAATAGGTTCCCTGTTTGGTGATGTAATAATCGGCAGGAGTGACGATTCGCTCCTGGGCTTTGAAGCCGGTAGATTTCAGGTATTCTCTGACTTCCTGTTTGATCTCAGGAGAGAGATCTTTCTGGAAAAAGGAGAGAGTCTTTATGCCATCTTCGGTAATCCGGTAATGGGAGACATTGGAACGGGTGTCCATGGTGATCAGTTCTGCCTCTACCAGTTCTGAGATTGCCTGCTGGAGATGGAAATAGTTTGTATATTCCCGGTCCAGGATAAATTCCGAAATCTGCGAATTTGTCAGGGTATTTTCGGTATTCTGAAGCATGTATAACACGATTAATTTGTAAACTGTGAATGGTGTTGCCATTTTATCCCTCCTTTGCATAGAGTAGCAGAGAATCTTTTAGTGTGAAAACAGTCTTCCCTGGTAGCTTTGTTCTTCTTTCATCCTGTGATGCAGCATATTTAATACCTCACGTTTACGGCTTGCCCACAGTGGTGCGATCAGCAGATCTTTGGGGCCGTCGCCTGTGATGCGGTGTATAACCATATCCGGTCTGAGATGTTCCAGACAGTTTATAAGGAGAGAGATGTATTCATCCCGTTCGTAAGTCTGAAACAGTCCTTTCTCGTAATCTGCTGCCAGATCAGTGCCGCGAAGCACATGAAGTAACTGCAGTTTGATTCCCTGAATATCCATATGGTTGAGGTATTCCATAGTTTCCAGAATATCTGCTGTGTTTTCACCGGGCAATCCGAGGATTGTATGCACGATTACTTCGATATTTTCTTTTCGCAGGTGTTTTACGGCATTATCAAAAACGCAGAGAGGATATCCCCTTCGGATATACCTGGCAGTGGACTCATGGATCGTCTGAAGTCCAAGTTCAATCCAGACAGGTTTCTGTTTATTTAACCGGGACAAAAGTGTCACGATTTCAGGACTGAGGCAGTCTGGTCTGGTGCCGATGGAAAGAGCAACTATCCTTGGATGAGAGATTGCTTCTGTAAAAAATTTTCTCCAGATATTCCACAGGTGCGTAGGTATTTGTGTACGCCTGGAAATAGGCAATATATTTATGAATCGGACGTTTCTGTGAAAGGATACTGATCTGGCTTTCTATCTGGTCAGTGATGGAAAGTGCAGCATCTGCAGCGAAATCTCCGCTTCCTCCTGCGCTGCAGAAGATGCAGCCGCGGGTTCCAATCTTACCGTCTCTGTTGGGACAGGACATGCCGCCATTTAGCGTGACCTTATAAACCTTTTCTCCAAACCGCTCTCTCAGCATATAGTCCAGAGAGTGGTATGGTTTCTCTCCCCATTTGGTCATACTGTGTGATCATTTTCTGCTGATGAAGTTTCAGCAGAGTTTCCGTTCTGAAGGTCTGTATCCTGGGTATCTGTATCAGCCGGAATATAATTATCAAAAATCTTTACCAGAAAATGTCCGTTGATAAATGCCTCCAGTGCAAATCCAAACATGCACAGAAGCATGATGGCCATGGACTGTATGCGGAAACTTTTAATAAAAAATCACGCCTGCAGGTAACAGAGTGATGACTGCCATCAGGACTGTATACGGAAGATGACGGATAGCCATCAGGAATGCATTGCGGAAGGTGTTTTTGATGGAGTTGTAGAATTTGGCAAGCACCGGATAAATATACAGAAATACCATCATATAAAGGATACCAAATGCAAAGAAAACGATATACAGTACCTGAGACATTGTTCCGTCGATATTGCCTACAATACGCAGATCCATGTAAAGGATAGCTGCAACTGCAAGCATGATAAGATTGATGACAGTTGCCTGTTTGAAGTTCTGCTTAAAGGATTTGAAGAAGCTTCTGATAATATAAGATTCTTCGTTACGTGCCATTTTCAGTGTGACATAGTGGAGTGCAGTCAGTGACGCACCAATAGTCACGATTGGCAGACAACAGATCAGAAAGACCACATTAAGCATAATAAGATCAGCCACGCGTCCCATGACGGTGAAGAATTTGTTGTCCATGTTAAATAGTCTGTCCATTCGTTTAATTACTCCTTTTGTATATAATGATGTACAGCATACTCTGCGGATAATCCTGCTACAGAGAAATCTGTACAAGCTTTGTATAACAGTATAACGAATCAGGCAGGAAAAAGCAAATCTTTTATGTGAGCAGGAGCTGGTCTGCAGTGACAAAAACATAGCCTTTTTCAGTAAAAAGATCAGCGATTTTCAGGGCTGCATCCACAGATGTCTGATAGCCGTCATGCATCAGGATGATAGAACCGTCATGAACCTGTGTCTGGGCGATAGACAGGATAGAATCGATGTTTTTGCTTTTCCAGTCCAGGGTATCTACATCCCAGAATACGGGAAGCATGGTGACAGAAAGTTCCATATCCTTGATCCATGCGCCGAAAGGCGGTCGTACATAAGAAGGGTAAATTCCGGAAGCTTCATAGATTCTGTTATTTGTTTTTTCAATTTCCAGTCTGGCTTTCTCCGCCGGTATCTTGTCAAGCTGTACATGATCCCAGGTGTGATTTCCGATAAGATGTCCGTCTTTTCGCATTTGCAGGAGTATGTCTTCGTTTCCTTCAATGTTCTCGCCTATCAGAAAGAAAGATGCCCGGATGTTTCTTTTTTTTCAATCCATCCAGAAGTATGGGGGTATACCGGGCATTGGGACCGTCATCAAAGGTCAATGCGATTCTGGGAGATTCTTCAACGGGAATCCCGGCAATGGTGTCAGTTGAAAAATTCTCCAAAGCTGTAGCTTTTGCAGATGCCTGTTTTACAAGGGAAAGCATACCGGGACCTGCCAGTGAAGTAAGGAACTGTGTGCGTCTGTCAGCAGAAGAAAAGAGCAGGTAAAAAAATCATGCATAATATTCCAAAAAATATTAAAGTCCGCTTCATGCAAAGATACTCCTCATAAAAATATCTCTCTGATTCCGGAACACAGAGTATGAATATCTGTGTCAGAACGAAAGAAACAGCAGGTGGCAGATGTAATCATTACAGTATATGGAAAAAAATAAAGCAATTCATACCGATTTATTGTATAATAGATTCTGCAAAATATCGAAGAAAGAATTTACGGAGATTGAGATGAAAAAGAAACGGACAAAACTGCTGGTTTTCTTTGCACTGGCAGGAATTTTAGTGCTTTTTTATATGATAGGAGAGTCTTATTGCGAGGGACTGTCCGGGGGGAGTAGTCTGAAAGAGAAGAATGAAGTTATGTGTAGATATAAATACGATATGATCGTAGACAGTCCGAATTCTTCTTTCTGGCAAGCGGTTTATGATTGTGCACAGGAATGGGCGCAGAAGAATGATGCAATTCTTGAACTGAGAGGCAGTGGAAGAGAGAGCGATTACAGTAAGCTTGATTATATGAATATGAGTATTGCTTCAAATTCAGATGGGATTATCCTGCAGTACAGTGGGGAGCAGGGACTGGAAGAGAAGATAAATGAGGCTGTTCAGAAAGGAATTCCGGTTGTTACTGTAATGGGAGATGCAGTTCACAGCAAGCGTCAGAGTTTCGTGGGTGTCAGTGATTATCAGCTTGGAAGTGTCTATGGCGAAAAGGTAGCGGAATATGTGACTGAGGATACGGAAAGTATTCTTATTCTGTTGAAGAAAAATATTGATGATATGAACCAGAGCCAGATATATACACAGATCAGCAATGCAGCCCAGGCAAAGGCAGGCTCTTTGCAAAATATCCAGATAACAGGAAAAAATCTTCGCTTAACCGGAACCTTTGAGACAGAAGAAGCGGTAACAGATATTTTTCAGCAGAGAGATAAAGTACCCGATATTCTTGTGTGTATGGATGAAGAGACTACAGAATGTGCACGTCAGGCAGTGCTGGACTTTAATCTTGCAGGAAAGGTTACAATCATAGGATATTACAGTTCCGAAGATATTCTTACAGCAGTGGAAAAGGGAGTAATCTCTGTTACCTGTGATGTGGATACAGAGCAGCTTGGCAGATACAGTATAGAAGCTCTGACAGCATATCAGAAGGATGGAAGGACCAATTCCTATTATAATGTAGATATTAATTTCCTGGACAAAAATGCAGTACGGGAAATGAGAAGGAAGGGGGTGTCCGGATGAAGCAGCTGCGCTGGAAAGATTTTTCACTGGTCAGTAAAATCGTTATAGAGGTGGGTATGATCGCAGTCCTTCTTTTGCCATGAATATGCTTTTTTATGTGCGGATCAATAATTCCATGCAAAAGATGGATAATGTTTATGCCAGTAATGCAGAGCTTACCGAACTTTCACAGGTATTTGAGAAAGTACAGGATAATATGTATAAGTATCTTAAGGTTAAGAATTCTCAGACACTTCTTGATTATTATCAGAATGAGGCAAAATACAGAAATGAACTTGAGAAACTTAATGAAGATAATATCAATGATCCCGTAAAGCTTCTGGAACGGAATATCCGGAAAATGTCGGAAACATATCTGGACTGTACTGCGGAAACGGTAGCTGCCAAACGAGGAAGGAACGTTGAGCAGTATAAGCGTAAATATGATGATGCAACAAAGCTTTACAGATATATCCAGTCATCTATTGACGAACTGAATAACCTGATGTTTCAGGAGAACTCCAGTACTTATGCAGTACTTCGTGCAGTGATGAGATATCTGGAGATAAGCAATTCAGTTATTATGATCATAATTGTAGCCGGTGGAATGCTTCTGCTCATCCAGGCCACCAGAAATATGTTTGTTCCCCTTTCCAATATGGCAGAGACAGCACAACTGGTAGGTCAGGGAAATTTCCATGTAAAGATGCACGATACAGATGCACAGGATGAACTGGGAACAGTAACCAGAGCGTTTAATACAATGGTAGAGAATCTTGATCTGTATATGGCAAGGACGAAAGCAAGTATGGAGAAAGAGCAGCAGATGATGGAGAGGGAGCTTCTTATGGAAAATCATCTGAAAGAAGCACAGCTGAAATATCTTCAGTCACAGATCAATCCGCACTTTCTGTTTAATTCCCTGAATGCAGGAGCACAGCTTGCAATGATGGAGGATGCAGAGCAGACCGGGATTTTTGTAGAGAAAATGGCGGATTTTTTTTCGCTATAATGTGAAAAAAAGGACAGGAAGACGCCACATTGGGAGAAGAACTGGAGGCTGTTGATAACTATATTTATATTCTGAATGTCCGGTTCGCCGGAGATATCCATTTCAGCAAGGAGGTGGATGAATCACTGGAGAATGTGCGTATGCCAAGTATGATCTTGCAGCCGGTTGTGGAAAATGCAGTCAATCATGGAATACGTGACATTGAATGGGAAGGAAAAATACATCTCACAGTTACAGGAGATGCAGATTATATACGTATCAGCGTGAAAGATAATGGAAAGGGAATGACGCAGGAACAGATAGAGGGTGTTCTGTCAGGAAACAGAGAGCGCAGAAATGAAGAAGGTGATTCTACAGGAATCGGTATGAATAATGTGATCAGTCGTCTGGAACTTTATTATGAGGAATCAGGGCTTATGGAGATTAACAGTGAAGGTGAAGGAAAAGGCACAGAAGCAGTAATCTATATACCTGTGCATGAAAACTAAGAGAAGTATTATGGGAGTGAGAGAAGATGTATAGAATTTTGCTGGCAGATGATGAAGGTATCATGCTGGAATCATTAAAGAAAATTATTGAAACTGAATATGGAAATGAATGTGAAATCCACTGTGCAAAGTCAGGCAGAGTTGTGGTGGAGATGGCACAGGCATATCCGCCGGATATCTGTTTTATGGATATCCAGATGCCGGGAATAAGCGGAATCCAGGCAATCAGGGAAATTCAGAAATTTAACAGCTCAGCAGTTTTTGTGATCATAACTGCATATGATAAGTTTAATTATGCAAAAGAAGCAGTGAACCTGGGAGTTCAGGAGTTTCTCACAAAGCCTGTAAATAAGAAAGTAATTCTGGAAACCTGCGCGAAGATGATGACAAAGGTAGATCAGATACGGCAGAAGAGAAGCGATGATCTCCTGATCAGAGAGAAACTGGAGACAGTGGTACCTATGATTGAGAGTGGATATATCAATAATATTCTTCTGCAGGATGATTTTGTTACTTATCAGGATAATTATACACAGCTTCTTGATATCCGTCAGAAATACGGTTATATGATGGTCATAGAATTTGGAGATTCTATGGAAAATGGGATGCTCAGTAATGCAGTAGGTGCAAGTGTAAAGGCAAACAAATTTTATTCTACTTTTCGTGAAATCGCACAGGGATTCTTTGAATGCCTTGTAGGTCCTATTATGGGAAACAGGATCGTACTGCTTGTTCCTTATGAAAATGCGAAAGAAGATTACGAAGACAGAGTTGCAATTGTCACAAGAGCCAGAAATATGGTACATAAATTTGAAAACCGGATCGACAGTATGTTCCGCTGTGGAATCGGAAGAGTCAAAGAACTTGGAAGCGTGAAGGAATCTTTTAAGGAAGCGGTGGTCGCACTGAGAGAGAGCATCAGTCATGTAGTGCATATCGAGGATGTACCGGCGGCACAGAAATATGACGGGGAATATCCAAGAGACCTGGAAATCAGATATCAGAAGAGGATCCTTGAGAAGGATGCTGCGGGAGCGATGAACTGCGCAGAGGGATTTTTTGAATGGATGCACAGTCAGCAGGCCGTCACAAGAGAAGACATTGAGATTAAAATCCTGGAGATGGTGATGAATGCGGAACGCAGGGCATTCTTTGCAGGAACTTTGAAATATAATGTTAACAGCAGGAGAAGCTATATCCGGGAGCTTCAGTCCTGTACGGATATAGAAAATCTGAAGAAGTGGTTTCTGGATAAGACGAGAGAAATCTGTACGAAACTGGAGAATTCCAAGGAAAAAGAAGCTAGCAGTATTATTGACAGAGCAAAGGAATATATCAATGAAAATTTCCGCAGGGATATTTCTCTGGATGATGTTTCAAGAGAGGTAGATATCAGTCCGTATTATTTCAGTAAACTTTTTAAACAGGAAACAGGTAAGAACTTTATTGAATATCTTACAGAAATACGTCTGAAAAATGCCAGAGAACTTCTGCAGGATTCCAGACTTTCCATTAAGGAAATATGTGCACAGTCAGGATACAGTGATCCCAATTACTTCAGCAGGATTTTCAAGAAGTATGAAGGAGTTACGCCTAGTGAGTTCAGAGAGAGGTTAGGCTGATGAAATTATATAAGACAAAAAAGAATTGCGGAAAGCTGCTGCTTGGAATACTGGCATTTTGTACAGGGATGATACTGCTGACAGGATGTGGTTCCTCTTCAGAACAAAAACAGAATAAGAATGAAGAAACAGCAGAAGAGAATAAGGAAGAGGATAAGGTTCAGATCGGACTTACAGTGGATTCTTTTGTTATAGAAAGATGGATCCGTGACAGAGATGTATTTGTGGCGACTGCCAGAGAACTGGGAGCAGAGGTAAATGTGCAGGATGCAGGTGCAGATGTCAAAGAGCAGATCAGTCAGATTGAATACTTTATAAATAAGCAGGTGGATGTGATCGTTGTGATCGCAAGAGACTGTGGAGCACTTTCAGATGCCATACAGAAGGCACAGAGTGCGGGAATTTCAGTTATTTCCTATGACAGAATGGTCAATAATGCCAATACAGATTTGTACATTTCCTTTGATAACCGTAAGGTGGGTGAGATCATGGCACAGGCACTTGTCAATGCACTTCCTCAAGGAGGAGATGTCTTTATGATACAGGGATCCTCTTCAGATAATAATGTCCAGATGGTGAAACAGGGGTTTGATGATATGCTTGCAGACACAGATCTGCATGTGGTTTATGAAGCTAACTGTGATGGCTGGACAGCAGAACTGGCTGCCGGATATGTGGAGGAAGCCCTGGAAAAATATCCTCATGTTAAGGGAATTATGTGCGGAAATGATGACATTGCCAGTCAGGTCGTACAGGTACTGGCAGAGAATCAGCTTGCCGGAAATGTGGTTGTTGTAGGTCAGGATGGAGATCTTGCAGCCTGTCAGAGAATAGTAGAAGGAACACAGTATATGACTGCTTTTAAACCAATTGAAAATCTGGCAAGAAAAGCAGCGAAATATGCAGTGGAAATGGGTAGTGGAAAGGGAGTTGCAGAACTGGAAGATGTGACAGAAACAGTAAATGACGGAACTTATGAGATTCCTTCCTGCATCCTTGAACCAACTGCAGTGACAAAAGAGAATATAGATAAGGTGATCATTGAAGGAGGTTTCCACCGCAGAGATGAAGTTTATCTGAATGCGGATTACAGTTAAATAAAATATTCAGAGATTATCCGACTGCTTTTGCAGATGTAAGAGTAAATCAGTATATAGCATTATCTTGCAACAAAAATGTCCTGTCCTGTGCAGGGCATTTTTTGTTTTTCTTAAAATGTCTTGTTTCTTGCCAACCATGTCCAGATTGCCCTGTGCTATAGTAACATCATCAAGAAAACGTGAGAAACGTAAAAAGAAATGGAGGATTTTTACAATGAGAAAGAAAGTCGTATCTGCAATTCTTTGTGCATCAATGGTAGCTGGAATGGTAGTTATCCCGGGAGTAGCTGTTAAAGCGGATGACAAGAAACTGATTGGTGTTACAATGCCTACAAAAGATCTTCAGAGATGGAATCAGGATGGCGAGAACATGAAGAAAGAGCTGGAAGCAGCCGGCTATGAAGTAGACCTTCAGTATGCATCCAACGATGTAAGCACACAGGTTTCACAGCTTGAGAATCAGGTTGCAAACGGATGTGATCTTCTGGTTGTGGCATCTATCGACGGAAGCAGTCTTGGTGAGCCGCTGAAACAGGCTAAAGAAGCAGGAATCCCGGTTATTTCCTATGACCGTCTGCTTATGAACTCAGATGCAGTTACTTATTATGCAACATTTGATAATTACAAGGTAGGTCAGAAACAGGGCGAATATTTAGTAGATGCACTTGATCTCGACAATCAGGACGGACCGTTTAATATTGAGCTGTTCACAGGTGATCCTGGTGACAATAACTGTAACTTCTTCTTCGGCGGAGCAATGGATGTACTTCAGAAATATATTGACGAAGGTAAGCTGGTAGTTAAATCCGGACAGACAGAATTTGAGCAGGTTGCAACTGCTAACTGGGACAGTGCAAAGGCTCAGGACAGAATGGATACAATTATTGCAGGTAACTACTCAGATGGCTCCAACCTTGACGCAGTTCTCTGCTCCAATGACTCTACAGCACTTGGCGTAGAAAATGCTCTTGCAGCTTCCTACACAGGAGAATATCCGATCATCACAGGTCAGGACTGTGATACACCAAATGTTAAGAACCTTGTAGCAGGAAAACAGGCTATGTCCGTATTCAAGGATACACGTGCTCTTGCAACAGCAGTTGTTGGAATGGTTGATTCCATCATGAAAGGTGAAGAACCGGAAATTAATGATACAGAATCCTATGATAATGGCACAGGTGTTATCCCGACATACCTTTGCGATCCGGTTGTTGTCACGGTTGACAATTACAAAGAAATGCTGATCGATTCCGGATACTATACAGAAGATCAGATTAAGTAATAAAAATTGATCATACAGGCGGGAATACCACCCGCCTGTGTTAATCTATAGCAATCCCAGAAAATAATGTAATTCAGTATTTCCTGGGATTGCTATAGGGCTGCCCGTCGCAGGCATGATTTATAAAAGGGAGGGAAACAAAATTGGCTAAGATACTTCTGGAAATGAAAAATATTACCAAAACTTTCCCAGGTGTAAAAGCACTGGATAACGTTAATCTTCAGGTGGAAGAGGGCGAGATCCACGCTCTGGTCGGTGAAAATGGAGCCGGTAAATCTACCCTGATGAATGTATTAAGTGGTATTTATCCGTATGGAACATACGATGGTAATATTATTTATAACGGTGAAATCTGTAAATTTAATACAATTAAAGACAGTGAAGAAAAAGGAATTGTAATCATTCACCAGGAACTGGCGCTGATCCCATATATGACGATCGGTGAAAATATGTATCTGGGTAATGAAAGAGGAAGTTCATTATCTATTAACTGGAATGAAACCTACGGAGAAGCAGATAAATATCTGAAAATAGTAGGACTTGAAGAATCCTCCAGAACTTTAATCAAGGATATTGGTGTAGGTAAACAGCAGCTGGTAGAAATCGCCAAGGCACTGGCAAAAAAGTGCCAAGCTTCTGATCCTGGACGAGCCGACAGCATCTTTAAATGAGGATGATTCTCAGGCTCTGCTGGAATTGCTTCTGAAGTTCAAAAAACAGGGAATGACATCTATTATCATTTCCCATAAATTAAATGAAATTTCTTATGTTGCGGATAAGATTACAGTTATCCGTGATGGTTCTACTATCGAGACTTTGGATAAGAAAAAAGATGACTTTTCCGAGCAGCGTATTATTCAGGGTATGGTAGGTCGTGAGATGACAGATCGATTCCCGAAACGTCCGGATGTAAAGATCGGGGATGTTTCCATGGAGGTTAAGAACTGGAATGTCTATCATCCGCTGTACTCAGAGCGAAAAGTAGTAGATAATGTATCATTTAAGGTGCATAAGGGAGAAGTAGTAGGTATCTCCGGACTTATGGGTGCAGGACGTACAGAGCTTGCAATGAGTATTTTTGGAAAAAGTTATGGAACTAAGATTTCCGGTCAGGTATTCATGAACGGAAAAGAAGTGAAGCTGAATACTGTACAGGAAGCAATCGATAACAAGCTTGCTTATGTTACAGAGGACAGAAAAGGAAATGGTCTGATACTTTCCAAATCCATTAAGATGAATACTTCTCTTGCAAATATGAAGGGAGTCAGTAATGGAAAGGTTATTGACGCAGATAAAGAATATGCGGTGGCAGAGGATTACAGAAAGAAGTTGAAAACAAAATGTCCGTCTGTCGAGCAGAATGTAGGCAACTTAAGTGGTGGTAACCAGCAGAAAGTCCTTCTTGCAAAATGGATGTTTACAGAACCGGATATTCTGATCCTTGATGAGCCTACCCGTGGTATTGACGTAGGTGCGAAATACGAAATTTACTGTATTATTAACGATCTGGTAGCAGCAGGAAAATCTGTTATCATGATTTCTTCTGAACTTCCGGAAGTACTTGGAATGTCAGACAGAATCTATATCATGAATGAGGGCAAGTTCGTAGGTGAGGTCGGCAAAGAAGAGGCCACATCAGAACTGATCATGTCCAAGATCGTAAAATCAGGAAAAGGAGCGTTAAAAAAGATGGCAAAAAAAGATTAGTTTTTTCAGAGATGTTAAAGAAATATACCATGGTGCTTGTTCTTGTTCTGGTAGTCATCATGTTTGCTGTAAATACAAAGGGGGTTATGCTTCTTCCTCAGAATGTGAATAACCTTGTAGCCCAGAATGCGTATGTATTTATCCTTGCAACAGGTATGTTGTTCTGTATTCTGACTGGTGGTAATATTGACCTTTCTGTTGGTTCTGTTGTATGTTTTGTAGCAGCAGTTGGCGGTAAGATGATGGTTCTCAACAGTATGAACCCATATCTTACAATGCTGGTTATGTTGCTTACAGGTATTGCCATCGGTGCATGGCAGGGATTCTGGATTGCATATGTAAGAATCCCACCGTTTATTGTAACTCTGGCTGGTATGCTTGCGTTCCGTGGTCTTTCAAACGTAGTTTTACAGGGACAGACACTGGCACCAATGCCTGATTCTTACCTGGCACTGTTTAACAATTATATTCCGGATCCATTTGGGAAAGAGGGATTTAATCTTATCTGTTTTGTAGTTGGTATTATTGTCTGTATTGTATATGTGTTGCTTGTTCTGAAGAATCGTGCAGATCGTGTGAAGAAAGGGTACAGTGTAGATGCTTTTGGTGGCGTTGCAGTTAAGATGATTCTGATCTGTGTAGTTGTTCTTGCTTTTATGTTCCGTCTGGCTCAGTATAAAGGTATTCCGAATTCTCTGATCTGGGTAGCTGTGATTATTGCAATCTATACATATATTGCTTCCAAGACAACTACAGGACGTTATTTCTATGCAGTTGGCGGTAATGAGAAGGCTACAAAGCTTTCCGGTATTAATACAAATAAGGTTTATTTCCTGGCTTATCTGAATATGGGTCTTCTGGCTGCTATTGCAGGTATGGTTACTATGGCCCGTCTGAATTCGGCCAATCCTCAGGCTGGTACAAACTTTGAGATGGATGCGATTGGTGCTTGTTTCATTGGTGGTGCTTCTGCTTATGGCGGAACCGGTACAGTTCCGGGGGTTATCATTGGTGCATTGCTGATGGGTGTTCTGAACTTAGGTATGAGTATCATGGGTATTGACCAGAACCTGCAGAAGGTTGTTAAAGGTCTGGTTCTGCTGGCAGCGGTTATCTTTGATGTTGTTAGTAAGAGAAAATCTTTTATCGTAAAATAAAAATTGTATATTCATTCTTAAATGGAAAATTTTTTGCAGGGCTTGCAGGGTGCAGGCCCTGATTTTTTTACCGAATCAAGTAAGTCTCCTGCTTTAATTGCGAATATCTGTTTGACTTGACAGGGGACGCGCAGAAAAATAGTGTGTTTGATGTGCGGTTTCGGCATCTAAGATATTCTAAGGCCAAGAAAATCTGCTAAAGGCATGAGCCGGCTTCTCAAACTCGCTCCGTCGCAGACTCCGCTCAGACAGTGATGCAGCCGGCTCATAACGCAGATTTTTTTGGACCTAAGAATATCTAAGATACCTGCAAATGCACATCAAACACACTATTTTTCTGCGCTGGCTGCTGGCGATTTTTGGGGTGTTGGATTGAGTAAAAATGGACGATAAAAATGGGTGGACGGAAAATTTGCTTGTGGAGGTAGAAGGATGGTCGTATAATGAGGGGGAATATTGTACGAAGTGAGGAGTGGGTTGTTATGAGATATAGTTCTGTGTTGGATTTGCATACACATACTTTGGTGAGTGGTCATGCATATTGTTCTCTGAGGGAGATGGCGAAAGCGGCCGCAGATAAGGGACTGGAGGTTCTGGGGATTACGGAGCATGCGCCTGCTATGCCGGGGACCTGTCATAAGTATTATTTTGAGAATCTGAAAATTGTGCCCAGGGAGATGTATGGGATTCAGTTGCTTCTGGGGTCTGAGGTGAATATTCTGGATGCACAGGGGACTGTGGATCTGGCGCAGCGGACGTTGGAGAGGATGGATGTGGTGATCGCCAGTCTGCATATGCCATGCATGAAGCCGGGATCTAAGCTGGAGAATACAGAAAGCTATCTGAATGTGATGAAGAATCCTTATGTAAATATTATCGGGCATCCGGATGATGGGAGATATGAAATCGATTATGAGGCACTGGTTCAGGGTGCGAAGGAATATGGGAAGGTTTTGGAACTGAATAATCATTCTATGGATCCGGACTGTAACCGGCAGAATGCTGTGGAGAATGATACTGTGATGCTGAATTTGTGTAAGAAATATCAGGTTCCGGTGGTGATGGACAGTGATGCTCATTTTGATCTTCTGATCGGGGAGTTTGATCTGGCGAGAAGTCTGCTGGAGAAACTGGATTTTCCAGAAGAACTGGTTCTTAATCGGTCTGCGGATGCAATCAGGAAGTATGTGAATCGTAAATTCTGATAAACTGAGAAGCAGTTATTTGGTGTATGGCCGAGTTGCAAAGAGGATGATTTTATCTGTCTTACTCTTCGAAAGAGGTTTTTGTGAGAAAATAAAAAAATCTGTAATTTCTTTTAGGTTAAAGGCTTGCTTCCTATAATTTAACGTGGTAAAATATCACTGTTAGAAATATAACACGGACATTTTAAAGACAAATGTCCGTCCAGTGAAGTACAGAGTTCTAAAAGGAGCATGAAAATGAGTAAAAAAATCAGAACAGAGGCTGTAGATCAGCTTTTTGAAGCGATTTTATGCCTGAAGGATAAAGAAGAGTGCTATACATTTTTTTGAGGATGTATGCACGATCAATGAACTTCTTTCCTTATCACAGCGTTTTGAGGTTGCCAAGATGCTGATGGACAAGAGAACCTATCTTGATATTTCGGAGAAAACCGGAGCTTCCACAGCAACGATCAGTCGTGTGAATCGTTCATTGAATTATGGAAATGACGGATATGAGATGGTTTTTTTCAAGAATGGCAGAGAAGGAAACTAAAGGGGAATAAGATAGCGGAAGGCTGAATAAATGCAGTGCTATTGTGGGGCAGGTGAAGATCACCTGCCTTTTTGTATAGGGAGTTTTCGGATAAAAGAGAAGTCCGATTATTCCTCTTCTGGGAGAGTGTTGTGCAGGCTGAGAAAATGCTGCGAAGGATCAATCTATAAAAGTCGAAAATGAATATTATATAGTCAAATATGCAAACTATGCGGATTGGTATAATGTTATAATTTTGCTTATGAAAGATAACTTGCTGTTGGCAATATCGTATAAGATATTTTTATGAAAAAAGTCATATATAAAGTATTTTGCTGGAAGTATTTTACAAATGCATGGCGAAATGTAATATTGCAGGCAGAGAGAAAAGTTATAAAACAACAAATCATGAGGAGAACATAAGAGTATGAAGGCATTTGATTATTTACTGGTAAAAGATCCACAGTATTTCTGCGATAACCGAATGGAAGCTCATTCAGATCATGTGTATTATAGAAATGGGAATGAAATGCAGGCTGCTGTGCAGGATGGGACAGAAACTTCTTTCCGTTACAGTCTGAACGGTTTATGGAAGTTTCATTATGCGCGTAATTACAAAAGTACAGTTCAGGGATTTGAGAAAGAGGACTACTGCTGTTATGACTGGGATGACATTCATGTGCCTGCACATATCCAGATGGAAGGATATGATGCACCCCAGTATGCTAATGTCCAGTATCCATGGGAAGGACATGAGGAAATTTATCCGGGTCAGATTCCTGAGAGATTTAATCCGGTTGCAAGCTATGCGAAATATTTTACAGTGCCGGAACATATGAAGGGAAAGAGGTTGTTTATTTCTTTCCAGGGAGCAGAGAGCGGACTTGCACTGTGGCTGAACGGAGCCTTTGTTGGCTACAGTGAGGATTCTTTCACCCCATCTGAATTTGAACTGACAGATTATCTTAAAGATGGACAGAATAAGCTGGCAGCACAGGTATTCAAATGGACCTCCAGCAGTTGGTGCGAAGATCAGGACTTCTTCCGTTTCTCCGGAATTTACAGAGATGTGTATCTTTATACAGTTCCGGATACCCATGCATATGATCTCCAGATCCGTGCAATCCCGGAAGAGAATCTGGATATAGCAGATCTTGAAATTAAGGTAAAGACATGGGGAAAGGGAAGCATTGTTTTCAGACTTGAGAAAGATGGAGAATGTGTGCTGGAAGAGAAAAAATCTCTTACAGAAGCTGGAAATGCAGAAGCAAATGCAGAGCCATTTTATATTCAGAAAACAAATAGCAGCAAGACTGTACAGAACAGTTTTGTATGGAAAATCAATAATCCAAAATTATGGAGTGCAGAAGATCCGCAGCTCTATGATCTTACAATTGAACTTTATGACGAAGCAGGAAATATTCAGGAAGTGATTCCTCAGAAGGTTGGATTCCGCCGTTTCGAGATGAAGAACGGCATTATGACTCTGAACGGAAAGCGTATCGTGTTTAAGGGCGTAAACCGTCATGAATTCAGTTCTGTCAGCGGCAGACATGTATCAGAGGAAGAACTCCGCAAGGATCTTCGCATTATGAAGCAGAATAATATCAATGCCATCCGTACCTGCCATTATCCGGATACATCACTGATCTATCAGCTTTGTGATGAATATGGTATTTATATGATCGATGAGACAAACCTGGAATCCCATGGTTCCTGGGATGTGGCGGAATTTACAAAGGATTATACGCATGTTGTTCCTCACAACAAACCGGAATGGCTGGATATGATGCTTGACCGTGCCAACTCCATGTATCAGAGAGACAAGAATCATCCGGCAATCCTGATCTGGTCCTGTGGAAATGAATCTTTTGGCGGAAAAGATATCTATGAAATGTCTCAGCTTTTCCGTAAGAATGACTCTACCCGTCTGGTACATTATGAGGGACTTTTCCATGACCGCAGTTATAATGATACCAGTGATATGGAAAGCCAGATGTATCCGTCTGTAGAAGCAATCAAAGAGTTTCTGGCAAAGGATGACAGTAAACCGTTTATCTGCTGTGAGTACACACATGCCATGGGAAATTCCTGCGGTGCCATGCACAAATATACTGACCTGACAGATACAGAGCCCAAATATCAGGGTGGATTTATCTGGGATTACATTGACCAGTCTATTTATAAGAAAGACCGCTATGGAAAAGAGTTCCAGGCATATGGCGGCGATTTCGGAGAACGTCCTACAGACTACAATTTCAGTGGTAACGGAATCGCATATGGCGGTGACAGAGAACCATCTCCGAAGATGCAGGAAGTGAAATTCAATTATCAGAATATTACAGCAGAGGTGACAGCTGATACAGTAAAAGTGCTTAACAAGAATCTGTTTGTAAATACAGATACTTTTGACTGTAAGGTAATACTTGCAAAGAATGGAAAAGTGATTTGTACAGAAGCACTGGAAACAGCAGTTGAGCCATTGAGTACGAAAGAATATAAACTGCCTTTTGGAAAGGCTGAAGCAGTCGGAGAATATACAGTCACTGTTTCCTTCCATCTGAAAGAGGAAAAAGTGTGGGCATCTGCAGGCCATGAGATCGCATTTGGACAGTATGTATATCAGGTGAAAGAGGATGTTCCGGATGGAAAATCAGATTCAGCAGAAACAGCGATTACAGCGGAAAAAGATGTATGTGTATCAGATGCGTTTGTAAAGAAGCCACAGATCATCCGAAGCACACACAACATTGGTGTCCGCGGCGAGCACTTTGAAGTAATATTCTCCGTTCTCAATGGTGGTCTGGTTTCTTACAAATATGCGGGCAAAGAGATGATCGAGGCAATCCCGAAACCAAACTTCTGGCGTGCACCAACAGATAATGACTGTGGAAATCTTATGCAGATGCGCTACGCACAGTGGAAAATTGCCAGCATGTATTTAAGCCACAAAGAATATAGAAAAGGTGCATATGGCCCATCCAATTTACCACAGGCAGAAGAAACAGACCACTCTGTAAAAGTAACTTTTACCTATCTGATGCCAACCACACCAGCCAGTGAGTGTCAGCTCACCTACGAAGTATTCGGCGATGGAAAAGTGAAGACAACTTTAACTTATGATCCTGTAAAAGAACTTGGTGATATGCCGGAATTTGGGGTGATTTTCAAATTCAATGCAGATTACGACAATGTTCAGTGGTATGGACTGGGCGAAGCTGAGACCTATGCAGATCGCAAAAAAGGTGCAAAACTGGGCATTTACCAGAATAAAATTGTGGACAACATAGCAAGATACATGGTACCGCAGGAATGTGGAGCAAAAGAGGAAGTACGCTGGGCGAAAGTCACAGATCGCAAGGGCAGAGGAATGTACTTTGAAATGGATGGAGAATCAATGATGTTCTCTGCACTCCCATACACTCCACATGAGATGGAAAATGCTATGCATCCATATGAACTCCCACAGATTCATTACACAGTAGTACGTGTAGCCAAAGGCCAGATGGGAATCGGCGGCGACGACAGCTGGGGAGCATATACCCATCCGGAATATCTGCTGAATGCAGACGGAAAGATGGAATTCTCCTTTAGCTTTAAAGGAATTTAATATAGTTTATTTATTTTGAAAAGGGGCTGTCGGAAAGGTAAGTTCCGTAAGGGATTAACTGTGGCTTGAAAAATTCGGCATAGTCGTGAAATATCGGCTATGCCGTTTTTTTATTGTTCGGTATTTGAATATTCTCAATAAAGTTAAAAACGATTTTCAGCTTCTTGGTATCACGTGACCATAGTTTTTCGTTCTGGTATAAGGCTTTTATCTTCACGCTGATTTATAAGTTCGGATACGATAAGACAGAGAAATATCCGGTGCTTTCTGCACGTGACGATATTATTGTCCTTGTTGATGAAGCACATAGAACACAGTATAAGGATTTGGCAGAAAACATGAGAACTGCACTTCCGAATGCTAACTTTGTTGCATTCACAGGAACACCTCTTCTTGGTACAAAACATCTTACAAATCAGTGGTTTGGAGATTATGTATCAGAGTATAATTTTAAACAGTCTGTTGAAGACGGATCTACAGTGCCTTTATTCTATTCTAGACGAGTTCCGGAAGTTGGACTTGAGAATGATTTCCTTGACGATGACGTTGTGGACATTATTGAAGAAGAAAAACTTAACGAGGATGAAACTCGTCTCTTAGAGAATGCATCATCGCGTATCTTTGAAGTTATCAAGAGAGAAGACCGCTTAGATAAAGTGGCACAGGATATTGCCTACCACTTCCCAAGACGAGGATTCCTTGGAAAAGGTATGGTTGTATCTGTCGACAAATACACTGCTGTCAAAATGTATGACAAGGTTCAGCATTACTGGGCTATAGAAAAGCAAAATATCATGAAAGAGCGAAACACGGCTTCTACCAAAGAAGAGCGTGATCAGCTCACTCGCATTCTTACTTATATGAACAAGGTTGAAATGGCTGTTATTATTTCAGAGGAAAATGATGAAGAAACCAAGTTTGCTAAGCAAGGATTAAAGATATCTGAGCATCGTGCAAAGATGAAAGAAATCACGCCGAACGGCAGAGATATTGAGGATAGATTCAAAGATCCTGATGACTCACTGCAACTTGTTTTCGTTTGTGCAATGTGGCTGACAGGATTTGATGTAAAGAACTTATCTACACTTTATCTTGATAAGCCAATGAAGGGACACACGCTGATGCAGGCGATTGCTCGTGCCAACAGAGTATATCCGGGAAAACCTGCCGGAATCATCGTGGATTATGTAAATGTATTCAAGTACATGAAAAAAGCATTGACTGAATATGCGACTGGAGATGATGGTACAGAGTTCCCGGCAAAGGATATTGACCAATTAATAAGCTATATCGATGGCACAATCGATGAAGCAGATTCTTTCTTGTTGTCTCTTGATATTGATTTGAAAAAGATAATCGCTGATTCAAATACTCTCGATAAACTGGATGCATTAAGAAGTGCCTATGATACTATCGTTGCAAAAGATGACGACAAAGAAAAATTCAAGGTTATCCTTAATACGTTGACAAATCTCTATGAAGCATCAAAGCCGGAAATCTTTGAGAAGAATTGGAGCAACGATAAGTTTGCACCACTTGTGTATTTGCATGGCCTTTTCTACCACACTATCGATGATGAAAAAGTAGCTCGTGCAAGACAGAAAATGAACCAAATTCTAGATGGTAGTGTTACCGCAAGTCAAGATTTCGTTAATTATGTGCGCGAGGAACCTGCACAGTACATGAGTAAAGGCACAAAAGTCATCGACCTTTCTAAGGTTGATGTTGAGCAATTGAGAAAAGAAATCAAGGTAGCTAAATACAAGGCGATTGAAATTAACAATTTGAAGGAATATATCGAGCAAGCACTGGAACAGATGCTTAACAAAAACTGCACAAGAACCAAGTTCTCAGAAAGGTTCAAGCGTATTATTGATTCTTACAACGCAGGCGGCACTGAAAACGAGGATTATTATGAGCAGCTTTTAAAACTCCTTGAAGAGCTTCGTCAGGAAGATAATCGTGCAAATACCAAAGGTCTTACGGAAGAAGAACTTGAGATTTACGATTTGCTGATTGTCGGAAAGAAATTAACACAGGATGAAGATCGAAAAGTAAAACTTTCTGCTAAAAACCTTTATAAGAAATTAGTGGATAATCGTAGTAGCCTTCTAGTGGTAGATTGGTACAAGGACGAGCAGCCACGTGCCAAGCTTAAATACGAGGTAGAATTATCATTGAATGATGATCTGCCTGAAAGTTATGATAAAGCAGCATTTGATTCTAAGGTATCTCTGCTCATGAACCACTTTGTGGATATGGCAGTTCAGGGATATGGTTGGATCGGAGCTGCATAAGGAGGGAAGCTAGTTTACATGAGGTTATCAAAACAAATATTAGAAGAAATTAAGAAAGATATAAATGCTTGTGACGCTTTTTCTACTACTGAGGGCTCAGAAGATTTCTATTCTGAGCTTGTTGCTAAATACTCAACGATTGATGATAAATTCTTGGTCAATCTTTCTACGAATGGAAAAGCCGTTGCTGTAGGGCAACCATTTGATTACAGACCTGAATTGAAGGCAATATCTCAAAAATTGAGAATGATACTTTTGCTAAATAAAGAAGAGACTGAAAATCCGAACAAAAGAAAAGTCGAACAATTCCTAGAGAGAAGTAAAAGAATCAAGGCTGAGGAATATCACCCAGCTGGGGATGGGTTTGCAATATCTTATGTATCAGGACCAAAATATAATGCTTGGATGAGTGAAATTAGTATTTTTAATGAACGACATCTTAAAGACCATCCGCTTCATCAAAGTATTGACTCCACGTATTTTCATAGAGCCAATAGACCGTCATCTTTTGATGATATGGTTGGGTATCTTGAAGCCTTGCTTTTAGATAATGAATACTGGGATGAACCAATTTCATCTGATTATAAATTTAAAGAAATAGAGGTGAACCAAGAAATGAGTAATAAAGTATTTATTGTACATGGGCACGATACATCTGCAAAAGAATCTATGGCTAGAACTTTGGAAAAAGCTGGTTTTGAAGCAATTATACTTCACGAACAAGCAGATGCTGGAATGACAATAATTGAGAAAATCGAAAAATACACAGATGTTTCATTTGCTGTTGTACTATATACAGAATGTGATCTGGGGCGCGCAAAGGAACTGAACGAATCTGAAAACAAATATAGAGCACGTCAAAATGTTGTGTTTGAGCACGGATACTTAATTGGCAAACTTGGCAGAGGTAATGTTTGCGCTTTAGTAAAGGGAAATGTTGAAACTCCTGGCGATATTTCAGGTGTTGTGTATATTCCTATGGATGAAAATGGTGCATGGAAAATGCAATTATGTAAAAATATGCAAGCAGCTGGATTAACAGTTGATGCAAATAAAATGATATAAAAAACGACCACACCGGAGTTAATCAATACTCTAGTGTGGTCATTTTGTTCTTGCGTTCCGTTTGAAGGCTCCGATAACAATTGATTTTGGTTAATCCCTATCGGAGCTCTTCAAATGAACAGTAACACTTTAGCTATTATACTATTATAGATAAATAGACAACAAAAAATTGATATTTATAACATTGAAAATGTGATATGATATACAAGTAAATTTTGATTTATAATGCAGGGCGAAAACGTGGGTATTATAGTGGTCCAACGATTCTCAAAAGTCGGCGATCGACAATGAAAAGGAGTAACATTAAATGATAGATATATATACAAATAAGATTAATTCAAAAGACTGGATACTTCAAAACGACCTGTACTTTAATCTGAACACAGGTAATGAAGAAATGTCACAAAAAGAAATGGATTTAATCTGGCAAATAGATGAGGCAAAGCTGACTCCGGACAAGCATATAGAAACAAAATATGGATTGGGTACAATACGTAATTTATCATCAGGCTGCAAGACACTGATAAATATTGTAAAACACCCTGATAAGGTGGTAAGTGTCGAGGAATGTGGTCCGAATGTGTTAAGGATCATTTTTACTATGGAAAATATAAAGATTTATATGTCAAGACCGACACTTTTTGATATCCCGGACAATGCAAAAATCCGATTTAATAATTCTGATATAGTTATCGGCGGGAGAGGCTATAATGCCTGGTGGAGTAAGGAGTATGAAAGGAGAGAAGCAGATGATTTATAAGAACATTACTTTTAAAGCAGATCCATTTTCATACGATTTGGAATTTGAGGATAGAATTACTCTTGTTGGCGGAGACAGCGGCACCGGTAAAACAGTCCTTTATGAAATGCTGGAAGATATAAGACTAACAGACGAATACAAGGCTATAAAATTATTTAACTATAAATCAGATGATTTTTTAAAAGCAATAAAACAGTGCCGGGATAGTTTCATTGTGGTAGATAATGCAGATTACTTGATTAATGATGATATCAGGAGATTCATTAATTTTGAGTTCTCAAATCAGTATATGCTTTTTCTGCGAAATTGTGACGGACTCAATGTATCTGATAAAAGTTTTAAGGTGCTGAAGTTTGATAACAACAGAATAACGCTGGAAGAGGAGCTGTGATATGAGATATTTATGGACGGAGGATACTGGTGCAGGGCTTCACTTCTGGAAATTAGTTAACAAGTTTTTCTTTGATAATGAGCTTGTAGTCGAAAGTAAAGGAAGCAATCAGGGATTACTGGATGCGGTAATAGACTTGGACATTAAAGATGACGATAAATATTACGTTGCATTTGATTATATGGTTGATAATCAGGATATTCGTAACAAGTATCGTATGTTGAAATCAATAACAGATAAGTCGGAAGGAAAAATTGTAATTCTGGATATGATTTGTTTTGAATATCTGATTCTTGCATTTGACAAGCTAATAGCATGGACAGGCACCGGAAAGACAGATAAAATCAAAATTCGTGAAGAAGTCTTGGCAGCAGTTGAGAATCATAGAATCAATTTATCAAAGATTGATGACGAGAAGACATTGCAGTATATAGCAGGTTTTAAAAGATATTCTACAGAACGAGTGATGAAGTCATTGGCAGGCGAATTTACACAAAATGAAAAGTGGTCTGTTAAAGGGACTCTTATGGGTGAATGCTGGTATAAGAATTGCTGTGTGTCGGAGCATCCAGATAGTCTTAGATGTGGTAAGCCTGAGATTGAGGATGGGGATGAGAAGATGAGGATGCTGATACAGTCTGAGAAGGTGTAAAATGTGATTTGCAAAGTTGCAGATTAGAGTAGGATTTAATAAAAGTGAAGATTTGAAAACTGTACGAAAAGGGAGGAATTATTTTATGTATCAGGCAAATGAAAAACGTTATGAAACTATGAAATACCACCGCTGTGGTGCCAGTGGGCTGATGCTGCCGGAGTTATCTCTGGGTTTATGGCATAATTTCGGGGATACCGGTGTTTATGAGAATATGAAGCAGATGTGCTTCACAGCATTTGATAATGGAATTACACATTTTGACCTTGCAAACAACTATGGCCCACAGCCTGGAAGTGCGGAGGAAAACTTTGGGAAAATCCTGAGAGAGGAATTTTCTGCATACAGAGATGAGCTGATCGTCAGCACAAAGGCAGGCTATGATATGTGGCCGGGACCTTATGGAAACTGGGGAAGCCGCAAGTATCTGATCGCCAGTCTTGACCAGAGCCTGAAACGTCTTGGTCTGGATTATGTAGATATCTTCTATCATCACAGAATGGATCCGGAGACTCCCCTTGAGGAGACCATGGAGGCTCTGGCACAGATTGTCAGAAGCGGAAAGGCATTGTATGTTGGAATTTCCAACTATGATGGTGAGACAATGAAACGCGCCGCAGATATTCTGGAGGAACTGCACTGTCCGTTTATCATTAATCAGAATTCATATAATATTTTTAACAGAACGATTGAGAAAAATGGTCTGAAACAGGCAGCTGCAGAAAAGAAAAAGGGAATTATTTCCTTCAGCCCTCTGGCGCAGGGAATGCTCACAGACAGATACCTGAATGGAATTCCAAAGGACAGCCGTGTCAACACAGATGGACGGTTCCTTCATGCAGATCAGTTCAGCGAGGAACGTCTTAACAGTATCCGCAGTCTGAATGCAATTGCAGCAGAAAGAGGGGAAAGTCTTGCGCAGATGGCACTGAAATGGATTCTCCGTGACGGAATCGTAACCAGTGTGCTTATCGGGGCATCCCGTCCACAGCAGATTCTTGAGAATTTGAAAGTGCTGGACAGTGTATCCTTCAGTGAAGAGGAATTAAAGAAGATAGATGAGTGTTTGCTGGCCTTATGATATATCCGGAAGTTAATGGTTGTTTATAAAACAGGAGAGCAGACTATATATTATGGAAGATTCATATGTCTTACAATTACAAGAACCAAAATTCAGAGAATTTTATCTAAGCTACAGCGGCTACGCACAATGCGGGCCGCTGCATTGCTATGGCCCGGCATCCCGTCCACATTATCTGATTCATTTTGTAGTGAAAGGAAAAGGAATGTATCAGGTGTCCGGACAAAAACATTATCTCACTGCCGGACAGGGGTTTCTGATCGAGCCGGGCACACAGACTTTCTATCAGGCAGATAAAGATGATCCCTGGAGTTATCTTTGGATTGGAGTAGGCGGCACCAATGCAGGAAAATATATTCGGGATATCGGATTAAACAGCGAGCAGTTGATCTTCCGTTCGGAAAGTGGAGAAGAGTTAAAGAAAATTGTGCTGGATATTCTGAAACATACAGAAAGTACCACCTCAAATCTGTATTATCTGCAGGGACGATTATATGATTTCTTTTCAGTTCTTACAAAAGATGTGGTGATTGATACTTATCTGGGTAATTCAAAAGAAAAGAAATATAGAAGCGAAAGCAAGTATGGAGCATATATCAAAGAAGCTATGGCATTTATAAAAAATGAATATGCCTGTGGAATCGGAGTACAGGAACTGGCAGAGCATTTAAATGTTAACCGCAGTTATCTGTACACAATCTTCATGAATGAACTTCACATCTCACCAAAGGACTTTCTGCAGAAATACCGTATTACAAGGGCAAGAGAATTGCTGGTTCTTACGGAACTGTCTGTAGAATCAATTGGAAAATCCTGTGGCTATGGAAATGCAGAACGATTTGCCAGGGCATTCAAACATGAAGCAGGACTGACACCAACTCAGTTTCGCAGGCAGGACAGAAGTAAAAACCGAAGAAACCTGGAAGTGTCAGAGGATGGGCTGGAACAACTGATCAACAGTTAACATTTTGAAGGTTCAGACAAACATAATGCCATAACGCCTCAGGATAACTATCTCTATAATAATTTATATTGAATTTATTATAGAAAGGGGACAGCTATGAGTATTATTTTTCACGAAAGTTCAAAGACATTCCATTTATACAACAATAACATCAGTTATATTATGACCGTACTTCCAAATGGACATCTTGGAAATCTCTATTTTGGGAAAAGAATCCATGACAGAGAAGATTTTTCACATCTTCTTGAGATGAAGCAGAGACCAATGACAGCCTGTGTTTATGAGGGAAACCGCAAATTTTCGCTGGAGCATCTGAAACTGGAATATCCGGTGTATGGCAGTTCTGATTACCGTTATCCGGCAGTGGAGATCCTTCAGGAAAACGGCAGCAGGATTTCTGATTTTACTTATGTAAGTTATACAATTGCAGCTGGAAAACCAAAACTTCAGGGACTTCCGGCTACATATACTGAGAAAGACGAAGAAGCCCAGACCTTATGTGTAAAATTGAAAGATGAAGTAATAGGAATTGTATTGGAATTGCTTTATACTATTTTTACACAGAGGGGAATCATCACCAGAAGTGCCAGATTTACAAACGAGGGTACATCATCAATACATCTGTTAAATGCAATGAGCCTCAATCTTGATCTACCGGACAAGGATTATGTGTGGATGCAGTTTTCAGGTGCATGGTCCAGAGAACGTCATGTGAAAGAACGCAGATTAGAGCAGGGAATCCAGTCTGTGGGAAGCATCAGAGGAAATTCTTCCCATGAACATAATCCCTTTATTGTGCTCCGACGTCCGTCGGCAACAGAAAATGCAGGAGAAGTGATGGGATTCAGCCTGATCTACAGCGGAAATCACAGAATGCAGGCAGAGGTGGATACTCATGATACAACCCGTATCACTGTGGGAATCAATCCGCAGAATTTTGACTGGAAGCTGGACTGTGGTGAGAGCTTTCAGACTCCGGAAGCAGTAGTAGTATTTTCTGATAAGGGTCTGAATGGAATGAGCCAGACTTTCCATAAATTATATCAGAAGAGACTGGCAAGAGGTTACTGGAGAGACCGTCCTAGGCCAATCCTTAACAATAACTGGGAAGCTACTTATTTTGATTTTACAGAGGACCGTCTGGTGGAAATTGCTGCAAAGGCGAAGGAATGTGGTGTTGAATTATTTGTGCTGGATGACGGATGGTTCGGTGCACGAAGCAACGATTATGCAGGACTTGGTGACTGGGCGGCAAACAGAGAGCGTCTTCCGCAGGGAATCAAGGGAATCGCAGACAGGATCGAAGAGATGGGTATGAAATTTGGTCTGTGGTTTGAGCCGGAGATGGTGAATAAGGATTCCGACCTTTACCGTGCACATCCGGACTGGATCCTGCAGACACCTCAGAGGCATTCCTGTCATGGCAGAAATCAGTATGTGCTGGACTTCTCCAGAAAAGAAGTGGTGGACTGTATTTATGAGATGATGTACAAAATCCTCTCAGAAGCAAAGGTTTCCTACATCAAATGGGATATGAACAGAAGTATTACGGAATGTTATTCAGCTGCACTTCCAGCAGACCGTCAGGGAGAAGTGTTCCACAGATATATTCTCGGAGTTTATGATCTGTATGAGCGGTTAAATACTGCATTTCCGCAGATTCTCTTTGAGTCCTGCGCAAGCGGTGGCGGACGTTTTGATCCGGGAATCCTTTATTATGCGCCACAGGGATGGACCAGTGATGATACAGATGCGGCAGAGCGTGTGAAAATCCAGTACGGCACAAGCATGTGTTATCCGGTAAGCTCCATGGGAAGTCATGTTTCTGTAGTACCAAACCATCAGTTAAACCGCAAAACTCCGTTACATACAAGAGCAAATGTAGCTTATTTTGGAACTTTCGGATATGAGCTGGATCTGAATAAAATATGAAATTTTTTCATATCTTCTATATTGTTTCTTATTTCAAGAATACCTCTGACATTCTTGCTGCGATGTGCACGTCATGCATCCCATGCCATATTCTTCTGTGCACATCTGATATACTTTTGCCTTGTCTCTGCTTACATCTTGGATTATAATGAAGGCAATGAAAAATCACAAAGATCTGTATAAGACAATGTTTTCTCAGAAAGGAGTTTTTATGAAGCAAAAAATCAAAACCGGCATTCTCATGACCGACTCTGGCTGTTGGCTCTCTTCACATCGTCAATCGCTGTGCCCAGGCTTTTGCCACGGTTAAAAATCTGCTGGATAAACATAAAGGTGCTTTTTATGACTAGGCGTTTCGGTCAGGTCTATTATACAAAAACAGGAAGCGGTTCTCCTCTCCTGCTTGTTCACGATCTGGCTCCGGCTGCCTCTTCCTACGAATGGGATCTGCTGCTGAAAGATCTGTCCGCAGACCACACGGTATATTGCCTGGATCTTCTTGGCTGCGGTCGTTCTGATAAACCGAACCTGACCTACACAAACTATTTTTACGTGCAGCTTATCAATGATTTTATCGAGCATGTGATTCACGTAAAAAACAGACATCATCGCTACCGGTCTGTCTTCTTCATTTTTGTGTTGATGGCATGCAGTACCAATCCGGATGCCTATAACAAAATTATGATGATCAATCCGGAAAGCATTTCCAATCTGAAATGTACACCGTCCAAACGTTCCAGGATCATCAAATTTATTATGGATCTTCCGATCGTCGGTACAGCTGTATACAACATGCAGATGCGGCGGGAAAATATTGAATATTTATTCACTGAAAAGTATTTTTATAACCCTTTCTCTGTCTCAAAGAAGACGCTGGACATTTATCATGAAGCTGCTCATCTCGATGAGTGCGGCGGGAAATATCTGCTGTCCAGCCTGGATGGATTTTATTTAAATGCAGACATCTCCAGAGCCTTAAACAGCATCAACAACAGTCTGTTTATTCTCGAAGGAAGAAAGACAGAGGAACGTGAACGAACCGTCGAAGTCTATGTCCGCCTCAATTCCGCTGTAGAATACGATTTTATTGAAAATACAGAAAAATACCCGCAAATGGAAAATCCGCAGGCTGTCATGGAATTTATTGATATGTTCTTTTAAAATTTAAATCTGATATATGTAAGACTTGCACGCGATTCTGGTCATTTTCAGATGACATTTTCCCAGCAGAATCGCTGTGCAGTCTGCACTCCGTTTCAGTCGGCATAAAACCACCCTGGCGACAACAAGGCTTTACAGAAAACGAAGCGTGTCAGCAGATTGTTTTCAAATCATCCTGACGTACGTTTTTACATTATTACACTCTTTTTACACATTCACGCAAGAGGCTCTTTTGTCGGC
>ENA-OQES01000021-OQES01000021.1-human-gut-metagenome-genome-assembly--contig:-NODE-21-length-62333-cov-10.771067_pt1 | contig 62333 bp, 50 predicted proteins | sample MGYA00242798_ERZ504641 | MGnify/ENA primary metagenome ERZ504641 (study PRJEB26092, sample SAMD00036327) | human gut metagenome | host: Homo sapiens | study: EMG produced TPA metagenomics assembly of...
GCCTACGAGGCATGGGTCGAGGCCGGACTTCCGCTCGATTGGGACAGGCAAGCCTTCGAGGCCGAGCGCAAAATGGATTCTAAAAAAGCACCTTGCCAAATAGGAGCGTCAGGACGCAAAGAGGCTCCGCAGCGCGAAGCGCGATGCGGAGCCTCTTTGCATGTCCGAGGACGTTCCGGAGGGAAGCCCCCCGTCACGCCCCCGGATTCCCGGTGGGAGTTCTAGACCTTGTCGGCCTTAGTACATACCGCCGCCCTGCTGACCAGCGGTAGCAGCAGCGATAGCGTCCTCAAGCTGAGTGTTCTTGGGCACATCGGAGACGGTAGCCTCGGTGATGAGGATCAGGCTGGCGACAGAAGCAGCGTTCTGCAGGGTGACGCGGCTGACCTTGACGGGGTCGAGGACGCCCATCTCGATCATGTCGCCCCACTCGCCGTTGGCAGAGTTGAGACCCTGGCCGGCGGGCAGCTCGGCAACCTTGTCGACCACGACAGCGCCCTCAAAGCCAGCGTTCTTGGCGATGGTGGCGACCGGAGCGGTCAGAGCCTTCTTGACGATGTCGACGCCAATCTTCTCCTCGGGGTCATCGATCTCGACAGCATCGAGCGCAGGAGCAGCGTCCATGAAGGCGACGCCGCCGCCGGCGACGATGCCCTCCTCGACAGCAGCGCGGGTAGCCTGCAGGGCATCCTCGACGCGGTGCTTGATCTCCTTGAGCTCGGACTCGGTAGCAGCGCCGACCTTGATGACGGCAACGCCACCGGAGAGCTTGGCCAGGCGCTCCTGGAGCTTCTCGCGGTCGAAGTCAGAGGTGGTGTTCTCCATCTCGCCCTTGATCTGAGCGATGCGAGCGTCGATGGCCTCCTTGGAGCCAGCGCCGCCGACGACGACGGTGTTGTCCTTGGAGATGGTGACGGACTTAGCGGTACCGAGCATATCGGCGGTGATGTCAGCGACCTTCACGCCCAGCTCGTCCAGGGCAGCCTGGCCACCGGTGAGGACGGCGATGTCCTCGAGGATGCGCTTGCGGCGATCGCCGTAGCCCGGGGCCTTGACGGCGCAGACGTTGAGGGCGCCACGGATCTTGTTGAGGACCAGGGTCGGCAGAGCCTCGCCGTCGATGTCCTCAGCGATGATGAGCAGGCCACGGCCAGCGCGCTGGACAGCCTCGAGAACGGGCATGATGTCCTGAACGCTGGAGATCTTCTGGTCGGTGATGAGGATGTACGGATCCTTCATCACGGCCTCCATGCGGTCGTTGTCCGTGACGAAGTAAGCGGAGACATAGCCCTTGTCGAACTGCATGCCCTCGACGGTGTCGATGGTGATGTCGAACGTCTGGGAATCCTCGACGGTGATGACGCCGTCCTTGCCCACGACCTCCATGGCCTCGGCGATCTTCTCGCCGACCTCGGGGTCACCGGCGGAGATGGTACCGACGGAAGCGATCTGCTCCTTGGTCTCGACCGGCTTGGCCTGCTTCTTCATCTCGGCGACGGCGGCGTTAACGGCCTTGTCGATGCCACGACGGATGGCCAGGGGGTTGGCGCCAGCGGCGACGTTGCGCAGACCGTCGTTGACGATGGCCTGGGCGAGCAGAGTTGCGGTGGTGGTGCCGTCACCCACGGTGTCGTTGGTCTTGGTGGCAACCTCCTTCACCAGCTGGGCACCCATGTTCTCGATGTTGTCCTCGAGCTCGATCTCCTTGGCGACGGAAACGCCGTCGTTGGTGATGGTCGGGGCACCGAACGTGCGCTGCAGCGCAACGTAGCGACCCTTGGGGCCCATGGTGACGGTAACGGCGTCGGCCAGAGTGTTGACGCCCTTGGCGAGCTTAGCGCGGGCATCGGTGTTGAACGTAATGTTCTTTGCCATGGTAGGTAATCCTCCAAAAGAAATGTGACTCGCGTCGCCGCTTCCGAGTCCTATGCGACGGGCGCGTTCAAAGACGAATCAGAGATTCTGACGAGACTAGGCCTCGACGACAGCGTAGATGTCGTCGGCGCGCATCAGCAGATACTTCTCGCCGTCGACCTTGACCTCGTTGCCACCGAACTTACCGTAGATAACAACGTCGCCAACCTTGACGTCCATGGGGATGCGCTCACCCCTGTCGTTGACCTTGCCGGCGCCAACGGCAACGATGGTGCCACGCTGCGGCTTCTCCTGGGCGTTGCTGGCGATATACAGACCAGAAGCGGTCTTCTGCTCGGCCTCGTCGGGCTTGACCAGAACACGATCTGCAAGCGGCTTCAAAGACGACATGCTTGTCTCCTCCTTTTTGGGCCGCGCGGTTATACCACGCGAATTAACCCTTTTTGTTTGCGTACGCGTTGAATGGTACCCACGAATGGCGGGTTATACAACACGGAGTCAAAAAATCTTACTTTTTTTGGCACTTAGATTTTCTGAATGCCGGGGGATAACTTAGCGGTGACTCCCGGGGCGGACCGGATGGCATGAAGTTTGCTGCTCTACAGTCCTGCGCAAGACGGAAAGCACATTAAGTGCTTTCCTTTGCGTGCGGAACTCGCGACAAACTTCATGCCCTCCGGTCCGCCCCGGGAGCTGGGGTAACTTATTCGGGCCCGGCATTCAGAAAAGTCAGTGCAGCAAAATGGCGATGCGGATGGTGCGAACAAGAAAGGGGCACGTTGCTGAAACGCGCCCCTTGTGGGTGGGGTATGGGGCTAGCGCTCGTAGATTAAGTTACCTGCCAGGTAGGTGGCTTGGACTTTGGTGGCTTGGAGTTCTTGGGGGGTCGATGGTGAGCAGGTTTTGGTCCAGGACTACCAGGTCGGCGTATTTGCCGGGCTCTAGGCTGCCGAGGCTTTTGCTCGTCGCCCGCTGCGTACGCGCTGCCAAGCGTGTAGCTGCGCAGGGCCGTTGCCGCGTCGATACGCTCGCTCGGCAGCCAGCAGCCCTCGGGCCAGTGGCTGCGGGGATCTTGGCGTGTGATAGCCGTGTAGAGCACGTTCATGCTGGTAACGGCCGTGATGGGGCTGTCGGTACCGAAAGCTTGACGGATACCGCGCTGCTGATAAGTTGCGAACGGCCACATGATGCGGCTGCGTTCCAGGCCCAGGTCGCGCTCCGGGCCACCCGGGTCGAGCGTGATGTGGCAAGGCTGGCTCGAGGCAATGACGTTGAGCTTGCGCAGACGATCGATGTCCTGAGGCAGCAGATTCTCCAGGTGCTCAAGCGTATTGTGGCCGTGCTGGGGCAGGCCGTACAGGTCGGCGGCCTCCTCGAAGATATCCAGCGCGGCATGAATCGCACCGTCGCCGATGACGTGGATACGCACAGTGTGGCCGCGCTCCGCAGCCGCCAGAACCAGCTTACGCATGCGCTCGGCAGGAACTGTCAGACGGCCCTGGTCGCCCGGGAAGCGCGGATTGGTATAGGGCTCGGTGAGATATGCCGTGTGTTCGCTCGACACGCCGTCGAAGAACTGCTTAAAGCCCGGTGCCGAGAGCAGCACATTGTTCGCGTAACGTGCCTGTAGCTCTTCCAAGCGCGACTGGTCATCCAGCAGCGTGGGGAACAGATGGGCTCGGATGCCCAACTTGCCGGCTGCCTGCAGTTTGTCGTAGACGTCGTCGCGGATAAAATCGCAGCCCGGCATGGGCATGAGCGACATATCGCATATCGAGGTGATGCCCTGCTCGGCCATACGCCTCATTTGATCGGCGTAAGCGCTTGCAATGCGATCCTCCCCCAGCCACTCAAGGCAGCGCGGTAGCAGCTGCATGGCAGCCGCCTCGTGAGCAATGCCCGTGAGCTCGCCGCTTGCGTCCTTGTCGTAGCCACCGCCCGCTGGCGGCTCGCTGTCGCGCGTCACGCCGAGCGCCTCGAGCGCGCGGCTATTGAGCCACAGCGTATGCCCGTCGCCCGAGTACATAACACAGGGGCGATCGGGAAAAGCAGCATCGAGCGACGCCTTGGTGGGATGCTCGGGCGGATCCCAACGGTAATCGCGCCAGCCCTGCGTCACGACCCAAGCGTCATCGGGCAGGTCCTGGGAAAACTCGAGCGCGTCCTGCACCAGCGCCGCCTCGGACGTGCCCATATCCATGAGCATGTACGGCGAGGAACCGACCGAGGTATGGAAGAAGTGCAGATGAGCGTCATGGAAACCGGGGCAGACAAACTGCTCGCCGTAGTCGATAACCGACGTGGCGGCAGGAGCGGCGGCAATCACGTCATTGGGCGCACCGACTGCGACGATACGGTCGCCTGCGATGGCAATCGCCAGCTCGCGGGCGGTATCGATGCCGTCTTGCGCGGTAAAGACGTTCTTGGAGCGGATAATCCGATCGATATGTTGCATGGGCATCCCCATCTCTGGCAGGAAATTCAACACCCCCGAGTGTACTCCCCCGCCCTTGTAACAAAACTCCAAGCGGCAAACGGCAACTTTACCAGCCCTAGCGGCAGGTGGCATACTGGAGAGAGCCTGTACGATTTTGCGATCAACCCAGCAAGGAGCAAATCGACCATGACGAAGACCAAGGCACAGCAGATTATGGCGGCAACCGAGGCTCGCGCGGCTGACGACGTCACCGCAGCCATCAAAGATATCGCTACCGAGTTTGAGCCCTATATCATCAAGCAGCGCCGCCACTTCCATAAGCACCCGGAGCTGAGCCTCGCCGAGGAGCGTACGACTTCTGACATCGCCAACCAGCTCGACGCCATGAATATCCCCTACGAGCGTCCGCTCAAGACCGGCCTTGTGGCGACCCTTCGCGGTACCGCGCCGGATGCCTATCGCGCGGACGGCACGCCACGCCGCCGCATCCTGCTGCGCGCCGACATCGACGCCCTGCCCGTCACCGAGCAGACCGGCGAGGAGTTCGCCAGCGTCAACGAGGGCTGCATGCACGCCTGCGGCCACGACTGCCATATCGCCATGATGCTCGGCACGCTGCAAATCCTGCGCCATATGACCGACGACATCCACGGCGAAGTCCGCATCGTCTTCCAGCCCAGCGAGGAAAACGGCCAGGGCGCCAAGCTCATGATCGGCACGGGTGTGCTCGACGGCGTCGATGGCGCCTACGCCGCGCACATCTGGAGTGAGGTCGACGCCGGCACTGTAAGCTGCGAGCCCGGACCGCGCATGGCCAATACCGACTGGTTCCGCATCGATGTCCGCGGTACCTCGTGCCACGGTGCCATGCCCCAGCGCGGCCACGACGCCGTCATGGTGGCCGCCGAGATCGTCAATGCCCTGCAGACCATCGTCTCGCGCGAGATCAGCCCCTACGAGCCGGCTGTCATCACCGTCGGCGAGCTGCACGGCGGCACCGCGCGCAACGTTATCGCCGGCACGGCCTACCTCGCCGGCACGGTGCGCACCTACGGCGATTCGACCCACGAGGATATGCCGGAGCTTATGCGCCGCATCGTGGAGCATACCGCGGCCGCCTTGGGCGCCGAGGCAGAGCTCACCGACTACACCATCGCCAACTACAAGGTCGAAAACGACGCCGCCTCGAGCGAGCGCTGCCGTCAGGCTGTAATCAAGTGCCTGGGCCCCACCGGCCAAGGCCATTATCGCGGCACGCTTTCGGGCGAGGATTTTTCGGAGTACCTGCGTCGCGTACCGGGCGTGCTCGCCTTTGTTGGTACGCGCAACCCCAAGATTGGCGCCACGTACGCCCAACATTCCTGCTTCTACAAGATTGACGAGACCGTGCTGGCAAAGGGCTCCATGGTGGCCGCCCAGTATGCTATCGACTTTTTGGCCGAGCCCACGCAAGAGGAGCTCGACGGCCCCGCGATTACCGCGGTCGCCGAAACCAACCCCGATCTGGCCGCCAAGTTGCGCTCTGCCAAGGCGACGACCGCCGAGGCTCGCGACGCCATCCATGATGCCCGAACGGCTCGCCATGCCGCGATCAAGGGCATCCACGACGCACGCGCTGCTGCACGCCGCGAGGAGAAGCACGACGAGTAGTCGTCACACCCATCCATAACAGCCTGGCTAAAGCAGAGCGGGGGCGGACGTATCGAAACGTCCGCCCCCGCTCATTCTTCAAGCGCTATTTCTACCATTTCTACCCCGTCCCCAAATGGCAGACGGCATGGCTACTCGTCCTGAGGCTCCTCGTCGGAGCTTGGCTCGGACGCCGACTCAGGTGCAGGTGCCGGCTCAGGATCAGGCTCGGGCGCAGGCGCAGGCTCGGGCTCAGATGCCGTCTCAGACTCGGGCGCCGGCTCAGGCTCGGTCGCGGGCTCGGGTGCTGGTGCAGGTGCCGGCGAAGCATCCGGAGCGCTGTAACCCGAAGCAGCGGACTTCTTCTCGAAAGGCAACACAAAAGTCAGGACGTCGTCCTTATCCTCATCGGCCCACTCGCTTGCATAGCGTGCGGCCCAATAGCCAACGGCACGATGCTTGAGCATCTTTCCAAAGACCGTAAGAAATACGGTGACGAAAGCGACCAGCACCAAGAACAATACGAGCGTGATGCCACCGCCGGTAACAAGCGCCTCAATAGCCGAAGGACGGTAGTAGTAGCTATACATACCGACAGAGGCAATGGTGCCAAAGACGAGCGTCAGGATCCATGTGACAACGTTGGCGACCAGGCCCGTCAAAAACTCGGGAAGGAACGAAGCGCAGAACAGTTTGGTCTTGTTGTGCTTAAAGGCCGCCCAGACCTTATCGAGCGAAAACGCGCTCTCGACACGACCGGTCACCGCAAAGTGCATCACGGCAATGTCGGCGAACATCTTAAAGAAGACCCCCAAGACCGCCGTGGCAATCATAGCCAGGACAAGCAGGCCAAGCGAGCCGAACAGCGCTGCCTCGAGTGCATAAGAGCAGTAATACGAATACGAGCCCGCGGCGCCAATTACCACGCTCTCCACCAGCGAAAGCACTACACCGATAACGGGAATGGCAGCAATAACCTCGAGCACGACCGAGATAACGCTCGAAAAGACTCCGAGGCCAAACGACGTGGAACGCATGAGTGGACGATCCATACCGTCATCAACCTTGAGCGACAGATCTCGACCCCACTCAATACCAAAGCCGGAACCACACACGCTCGCAATGCAAGCTGCCAAAAAGCCGATGGCGGCTGCAATGCCGCCAATAACGGGAATAAACAGCACGAGTACCGACACAACACAAATCAGCGCCGGTAAAAAGGCAATCTGGCACACGCGCTGCAGCACGCCCGGAGTCTTGGTCATATCCTCAAACGCCTGAGCCACACAGCCCTTGGACGCATTCGCCACGGGCGGTTGCGGAACAAACTGCTGGGGCTGACCCTGAGGGGCAGAGGCTGCGGCACCGGCATTGGGGGCACCACACGCGCCGCAGAACTTGTCGTTATCGCCCATGGGGGCACCACACTGCGAACAGAACATCGAGATCATCCCTTCGTATCTTGAGCGAATCATCTGGATCGCAAACGATGTCTTTGGCATCATTATCACCCAATGTGGGGACAAATACTCCAACATGACGCATTTGCAATGCGCAGGGCGCTATTCGATTGTTTGATGAGCTCGACCGCGTTAGTTCGTTCCGCGGAAACCCTTGCCGACGATCTCGGAGCTGTCGACGATCGTGATAAAGGCACCCGGATCGATCTCGCGAGCGTAGCGACGCAGCTGCACGGCCTCGCGGCGACTCAGCACGCTCATGATCACCGTCACGCACTTGCCCGAGAAAGCACCGTAGCCGCGACTGATAGTCGCCGTACGGTTGAGATGCTTGACGATAAACTCCTCGACCTTAAGGGGCTCGGAACAAATGACCGTGCAGACTTTGCGCAGGTGAATGCTCTCGATGGCCTTGTCGACCACGAGCGTCTTGGCAAACAGGCCGAGCACGCAGTACAGACCGACGCGCGGACCGTACAAGAAGGCCGCGATGGTCACGATGCCGATATCGACCAGCAGCAGCGCACGGCCGATCTCAAGCGTCGTGCGGCGTTTGAGAATCATGGCGAGGATGTCCGTGCCGCCCGTCGAGGCACCAATATCAAAGACGATGGCGCTGCCGAGCGCCGGCAGAATCACGGCAAAGCACAGGTCGAGCCACATATCACCCGTCAGAGAGACATCGGTCGGAATGAAGAGCTCAAACAGCGAGACGTAGGCCGAAAGCGCAAACGAGGCGAAAACGCTCCACAGGATTGCCTTGCGCTCCAAAAAGATAAAGCCCAGAACGACCAGGACCGCATTGATAATCCACATAAAAACGCCGACGGGCAGGGTCGGGAACAGCGTGGACAGAATGACCGACACGCCCGAGGTGCCGCCAAAAGCAAAGTGATTAGGGGTTTTAAACGCAACGATGGCGAAGGCCGTAAGAATCAGGCCCAGATTGAGCTCGGCAAAAAAGCGCGGGAAGCCCGGCTCCTGGCTGCGCTTTTGACCGACACGCTCGCCGCGCTCGATATCGGTGCGATCAACCACGCGCTCCATCGGCACCACGGGAGGACGATGCACCTCCTCGGCAGCACGCGATGCCGCCTCTGCCGCGGCGGCCTCAATCGCCCATGCCTTGCTTTCTGTTTCGTGCTCGTCGGCCATTACGGCAACCCCTCGTTAACAATTTGGAAACAATGCGCCCATTAGGGTAACGCGGAACGCGACGATTGCAACCCCTAGTTAGACGAGCGGTATGCCCACATCGGGGGGCATACAAATAACGGCCGGCCACGCTTTTGCTTGCGCGGTCGGCCGTTTAACGTTTTCGCAGATAAAGCCTGCCAAAACAAACCTGTCCCTTTTTGGAAGGTTACTCGTGCTGGCTGGTGCGGTGCTCGTACTCCTCGGGGGTGATGACGTCCTCGATGCGCAGGTTGACGCCCGCCACCTCAAGGCCGGTCATCGCGGCAAGGCGCTCGGTGACACGCGCCTTGACATCGTCGAAGATCGCGGGCGCATAGGCGCCGTACTCGATAATGACGGAGATGTTGACGACCACGCGATTGTCATCGGTGACCTCAACCGTCACGCCCTTGGTCAGATTCTCGGCACCAAACTGCTCCTGCACAAAGTGCATAAGGTTACCCTTCATGCCCAGGACGTGCGGCACCTCGCGGGTGGCCATGGCGACGATCTTCTCGATCACGCCGTTGGAATAGGTCAGCGAGTCCTCGGACTCGTCTGTTTCCTCATCATCCTCGTCCGCGTCATCGGCGGACTCGGCCTCGACGAGCGCCTCATCCTCGAGCGTCACATCCTCGGCTTCGGCGACGGCCGCCTCGTTCTCCTCGAGCTCGGTATCGGCCACATCGACCTTCGTATTAAAAGCCATGGTTCCTCCTTATGCCTGCCGCGGATGCGACAGTCGAATACATATTAGCGGCCGCTAAACAGACGGCCGAAGAAGTTGACGATCCCGTTTTCGCCGTCGCGAATTTGGCCGATCACGGCGCCGATCAGCACGAAGAATGCAATGACGAGCGTGTCCCACAGGCCGAGCGTGAGCACCAACACGGCAAGGATAAAGCCAGCGACGGCACCGAGCGTGGTGTTGGGATGACGCACAGCATAGCTCCAGATGGCAGCGCCCGTACCCTTGATGAGACCCATAGCCTCGTCAAAATCCGCGGCCGCCGCGTCTTGTAACTCAGTTGCCTCTGCTTTGGAATCAACAGGTTCGTTCGCCGGCGTGGCGCTCTGGTCAATCGTCAGGCGCGGCGTACGAGCGGTCTTATCTTGATTGGTATCACTCACCGGAAACCTCCACGGTCTGGACGGTAGTCTTGGACGGCAAAAAAACGGACGCGCGTGGTCGTACCCGGCGTGCCGAGCATGGTGTCGCAAGCTTCCTCGATGCGCTGCTGCATCGCGGTAGCCAGAGATGCCACGTCCTTATCGTCAAGCGCGATAGCCTCGACCTTAAAACGGACATGCGAATCGTCGGAACCTTGGACGCGGGCCTCGACATGCTCGATCATCACGCGATCGTCGCGCTCTGCAGCAGCCCTGGCGCACGAAGAAAGCGCCGCGAGCGTGACCTCGATATTGCGCTCCCCCGCCGGATGCACGCAGGACGGCTCGCGACGAGCAAACATCAGGCGGAAGAAGCTTACCAGCACGCCAATCGCCACAACTCCGCCGCATGCCGTCACGACAATGCGCGGCATGGGGTCGCGCATCAGCAGCATAAAGCGATACGTATACGGCCCCCAAAACTGGCAGACAAGCGTACCCAGCGCCACGATGGTGGCGGCAAGATACACGATCGCTAGGGCTCGTTTGAGTACGCGCACGCGGCGCTCCCTTCAAATCTCGGCTCTCGAAATGCAAAACGGTTCGCATCATTATAAAAGAGCCGGGTCCGGTGCTCTACGCACGCGGATCCGGCTCATCTATTCCACGAGGCTTGCATGCTCGCTTCATTATGCCCAGATATGCACGGCTTAACCCGTGCGGGCGCTACTCCTCCTCGAGGGCAGCGATGACCTCGTCGGTCATGTCCATGGTGCTGTAAACATCCTGGACGTCGTCGAGCTCCTCAAGACGGTCGATGAGGCGCTGAACCTTCTTGGCGTCGGCGCCGGAGACCTCGGTCGGGGTGGTCGGGACCATGGTGGTCTCGGAGCCCTTGACCTGGACGCCCTGCTCCTCGAGCGCCTTGGAGACAGCCATGACCTCGTTGGCAGTAGTCCAGACGATCCACTCCTCGCCGGCGTCCTCGTAGTCCTCGCCGCCGGCCTCGGCGATGGCCATCATGAACTCATCCTCGTCACCGGCAGCACCGTTGGCGATCATGGTCTCCTTCTTGGCGTTCTCGTCCAGGATCTCCTTGGCGACGACGATCTGGCCCTTACGCTCAAACTGGAAGGCGACGGAGCCGGAGGTGCCCAGGTTGCCACCAGCGTGGGAGAAGGCGGAACGGACATCAGCAGCGGTACGGTTGCGGTTGTCGGTCAGGCAGTCGACGTAGACGGCGACACCGGCGGGACCGTAGCCCTCGTACACGATGTTCTCGTAGACGGCGGCGTCAGCACCCGAACCAAAAGCCTTGTCGATAGCGGACTTGATCTTGTCCTTAGGCATGGACTGAGCCTTGGCCTTGGCAACGGCAGCGGCGAGGCTGGCGTTGTTCTCGGGCAGCGGGTCGCCGCCGAGACGGGCAGCAACGGTAATGTTGCGGCTGAGCTTGGAGAAGAGGGCGGAACGCTTGGCGTCCTGCGCGCCCTTACGATGCTTGGTTGTGGCCCACTTAGAGTGTCCGGACATACGTGTCTCCTATCGGTTTCGACCTAAAGCCCAGCGCAGATGCTCGGGCAATATAAACAAACGTCGTTATGATATACCTACTGGCCTGCGAGATAAACCCCAAAATGAAGGCGTCGTGATGATGCCCCCCTTTGGTGCAAAGAAACCTGACCCCAATGCACCAAGTTAGGACCAGAGGAGATCGCTGCGGGTGATGGTGGCGCCGATGGCAAAGGGCATGCAGGCGATGACCGGATACAGATAGCGCATGTAGGTCGAGCCGTTGCAGGGACCGATCAGGCACACGGCGAGCACGCCCAGCAGCGGCACCCAGATCGCCAGCGCACGCCACGAATGACGACGTAGCAGATAGACCACCACGGCGATCATGATCCACACATAGGTGGCCGAGCTCATGGTGAGCGAAATAAACGGGATGCGCTGCACCGCCACACGGTACAGATTGATCAGGTGGTCGCACCAGCGCACTACGTTGCTATCGACCGGATGGAAGTCGAAGTACTTGAGGTTGTCGGGACGCGCCATGATCTCGGCACTACGCGCCGTGCTGTAGACCCAGGCATCGCGCGCGCTCGGATAAAAATAACCATAGTAGTTATTGATAAGCGCCGAAATATAGCACTCGGGATCCTTCTTAAACATCTGAGCCCATACCTCAAAATAGGCATCGATGTCCTCCTGCGAGGCGTACTCGTTAAAGCAGTTCTTGACGGCATCGGACTTGTCAGGGTTGTAGCGGCGGCCCAGGTTCTCGTACTTGAGCACGCGATCGATCACGACGCGCTCCTCGTCGGTCACCAAACCGTCGCAGGGTGCCTCCACGATAGTGCCGTCCTCCTTAACCGTAGGGTTGACGCCCGAGTTGAGGCCGTCGTGCTTTTGGACGAAACGAGCCGTCTGTTGGAACGGAATCGAGAGAATTTCGCGCTTGGAGCCGGGCGTGATGTCGTGCGCCGGCATAAAGACCTTGGTGAAGTACATATTAGAGGCAAGGCAGAGCGCGAGCACCGCGAGGACGCCAACCCAGCGGAAGCGCGGGATGGCGCATGAGACCGCGGTGCCCGTCTGCTTAGCCGCACGACGAGCGACATGTACATCCCATGCGCAAAACGCCGCCGCAATCACGCAGGCCGCCAACGGAAAGACCAGGCCTCCATTGCGCAAAAACGTGGAACCCATGGCAGCCAGCGCAAGCAACAGCCAGTCGTGGCGCGCAAAGAGCACGGGGGCCTTCTCGCCCGCTCGCTCGACATTGGCATCACGACGGGGCAAGCCACATGCCACGAGCTTGACGGTCTGTACCAGCAGCACCAAAAACGCGTCGGCAAAGAGCACGTCTTTGGTGAGCAACGCCGCGTAGTTAGAGAACATCGGCATAAACGCAAAGAACAGCAGGATCGCACCGCGAACCGGCAGGCTCACGCCCAGTTTGCGCAGCGACGAGATGGAATAGGCCATGCAGGCAGCCGTGATGACAAACTGAGCGCAGGTATAGATGATGAGGCCCGCGTTAGCGCTGTTGAACAGCGAAAGCCCCAGTTGAACGCACGAGCCGATAATGGCCGTGTGCACTACGGGATGATGCCCGTTGAGCAGCACGTTGGGGTTGAGTAGGCGCAGGTAGTCGCTCGTGCCGTTGGGATAGTTGAACCACTGGCGAATCTGCGCACCCGTATCTCCCATAAAAAGGCCGGGCAGCGAAGCGATGAGCGTGGGCGCCCAGGCGATCATAAGCACCAGGAAGGGCCCGGCAAAGGGATGGACCGAGAGCACGGCGTGAGCCACACGCCATATGCGGCCAAAGTGCGCCTCGGAAAACGGGATGCGCCGAGAGCTCAGCCAATCCAGGCACTCAAAGGCAAGGTAGAAGGCCACGATCGCTAGGAGCATCCAGCCCGCGCCGCCAATCCAGGCGCAGATAATGCGGGCCTTGTCGCCAAGAACAATCTCGGCCGAGTCGGCGAGGTCGTAGCTGCGGCCGAACACCATGCAGATGGCTAAAAACAGCGACGGCAGAATAATCGATGGGCGCCAGGTGTCGCCACGGCCAAAGAATACGTAGCGAAACGGCAGCGTGAGCAGGCAGGCAAGCGCAAGCAGCATGACCGCGTCGGTATGGCCGGCAAACGAGAGGAGCACCTCGTAGCACACGTACAGCATGCCCGAGGCTTTGGGGTCAATCGCCAAGACTGCGTTGCTCGACACCGGGGCGGGATCGATGGAAAACGCCGTGGTCGCCAACAGCGCGAGCAAAAAATGCGATGAGCGTCTGCTTGGCGGGGTAGCGCTTAAACCAGACGATGCGGGCAGCGTCGCGCGCAGCCGTTGTGGAGAGATCGGAATCCTTCACAGTCCAAAAGCCTTTCTAGAAACCTATCAAACTCGGCAAGACCACCACAAAGGTGCCTGTCCCCTTTGTGGTAGTTAGGCGTCGAGGTAGATGCGCTGGGGTTGGTTGCGGCGACGAGCAAAGATGATGAGCGCCAGGCCCGCGATTACGAGCGGCAGGCTCAGCAGCTGACCCATCGTGATGACGCCGCCAAGCAGATAGCCCAGCTGGGCATCGGGCACGCGCACAAACTCAATGAGGAAGCGGACGATGCCGTAACCCATCACAAACACGCCCATAAACGTGCCCTGGGGCAGCAGCGGCTTTTTGCGGCTGAGCACCTGCAGAATGCAAAAGAGCACGATGCCCTCAAGAAATGCCTCATAGAGCTGGGAGGGGTGACGCGGCATATCGCCCGCAGTCCCGCCAAAGACCACGCCCCATGGCAGATCGGTCGGCTTGCCCCACAGCTCTCCGTTGACAAAGTTGGCACAACGCCCCAGGCATAGGGCCAGCGGGGCGCCGATCACGGCAAGGTCGGCGACGGTCCAGGCGTCGAGCTTATACATGCGGCACACGATGATGCCGCCGATAATGCCGCCCACCAAACCGCCATGGAAGCTCATGCCACCCTCGTTGGTGGCAAAGATCTCGAGCGGATGCGCCCAGTAGTAGCCGTCGCCGTAAAAGATGACGTAGAACAGGCGGGCGCCAATGATAAGGCCAAAGACCACGCCGACCACGACACTCGTCAGGTCGTCAATCGTGATGTTAAAGCCCCAGCGATGCTGGGTGCGGTACATGACGACCGCCGTGAGCAGGGCGCCGACCACATAGGCCAGACCATACCAGTAAATCGTGATGGGCCCCGCCGAGATCGCGACAGGATCAAGCATATGGTAGAAGTCGTTGAGCATGTCGACCCTCCTACTCCCTACATACAAATGCGGCCGCGGGCCTTGCGCTCGCAGCCGCATATTTGGGCGTAACGTCTATGCGGAGTATACCGTCCGCAGCTTTCGCATCTTAGAACGGCGCGTACTCGTCGTACAGGTCCTCGGCCTCGCCGGAAGCATTGACCTGCTCAACGCGGGTAACGCCGGGCACATGCTCCTTCAGGATACGCTCAATGCCCATGGACAGGGTCAGCGAGCTCATGGGGCAGCCGGCGCAGGCGCCCTGCAGTTCCAGTTTGACGACGCCCTCATCGTCGACGCCCACATACTCCATATCGCCGCCGTCGGCCTGCAGGTTGGGGCGGATCTCTTCAAGAACCTTCTTAAGCAGCTCTTCGTTAACAGCCACAGGGGCTCCTTTCTCACAATAACGCGGGCACGCCCGCGGACAGAAGCTATGTTACTACAGCCATGTACCCGCTCACGAGCCGTCCATGCGCGCAGACGCGACTTTCACGAGTAGTCAATTTGGGACGGGGCTCTTTTGGCTGTTTTGCCGCCAGCTGGCGTTGGCACGCACTACTGCTGAGCTTGTCCCCCGGTACCAATCTGAACATCGACGATGACCTGGCGGTAGCTGATGCCGCAGGAGTCGAGAATGCGGCGGCTGATACGGCCGTCATCGGTGTCGGCATACTTATTGTCCAGGTAGACGACCTCGCCCACGCCCACCTGCGCCAGGATCTTGGCGCAGTCGTGGCACGGGAACAGCGTGACGTAGACCGTGGAACCCTCGAGGTCTTTGAGCGAGCCGCGGTAGTTGAGCACGGCGTTTGCCTCGGCATGCACCACGTAGTTGTGCTTGTCCTGCAGCGGGTCGTCGCTCGTTCCCCACGGGAAAAAAGTCATCGTTGAGTGCCGAGGGTGTGCCGTTGTAACCCACCGAAAGGATGCGGTGGTTGGTGTTGGCGATGCACGCACCCACCTGCGTGTTGGGGTCCTTGCTGCGGCGCTGCGCGGCGATGGCCACGCTCATAAAGAACTCGTCCCAGCTAATGACGTCGCGGCGCTTGCCCGACGCAGTTTGATGCTGAGTGTCCGACATATGCGTACCTCCCCAGTCGATGTGATGCCCCGCTCGATGCGGTATAGGAGATTTCGCTCCATTGTAGCAGGCAGATATCAACCCTTATAAATGACTTGCTAATTCGAGCCGAATAGACTTTTCAAGTCGATGTCCAATGCATCGGCAAGTTTTATCAATGTACCAATTGTCGGATTAGCATTGCCCGTTTCGATTGAATGAATATGCGCATAGTCAATTCCGGTCATATAGCCAAGCTTTCGCAACGACAGTCCTTGGGTCGTTCTCAGCCTTTTTTAAATTATGACCTACGAGCACTCTATATCCCGCATTCTGGCTGTTATCCATGCTAGAGAGCGTATGTGATATAGTAATGCTACTGTTGGGATATATTACAACAAGGACGGTCAGACATGGAAGTTCAGGGGAACGACCTGCAAAACTACGTCAAATCAATCTACTGTTTAGAAAAATCAGTGCTTGTACAGCAAAACGCAATCCGGGCTCTCGAAGGCTATGTCAGTTCAGAAAGAAAAAAACTGGCCCCGACCGACGTTCCAAACGACTACAGCGAAAGTGGACTTGCCGGCAATATATCTGGAGGCATCTTCTCAGCCCTATTGTTTGGCGCAACATCTGCCGCAGGAATTATCGCACTGGCCTTCATAGTGACGATCTTTGCTTCGTTTATTAGTTCGATTTTCAGCGGGTATGCATTTGTAGCCCTTATTTTTAGTCCCGACCTCGGCGGCTACTGCTCATACCTAGTAAAGCCCTTTTTTGGCTTAATTAATGTAATTAAACCATTTCTCCCTCTTGCAATAACCGCACTAATTGGAATCGGCTTTCTGTTTGGCATGAGCGCAAGGTCGAACGAGAAAAGCGAAAAGATAGAAGCAGATAATCGGAAGAAGACAATTATCGAGAATAATCGCCAAAAAACGCTCTTATTGGAGGATTTAAATGCATCCGAGGCGAAAAACCTCAATAAAATGAGGGCTAAACTACAAGAATCCGAATCTCTTTTGAACGATTTCTATAGCGTTGGTTTAATCTATCCAAAATATCGTTCTCTTATCCCCATGGCGTCAATTAGCGAATATTTCGAAGCAGGCAGATGTTCGACGCTCGGTGAAGCTTATAACATCTTCGAAATGGAACGTAAATTAGGAACCATTATCGATAAGCTAGATATTGTCATCGATAAGTTAGACGAGATCAGCTCTCAACAACGACTCGTTTACGAAGCCGTTGAAGCCTCGGACAAAACAATCCAAAATATGAGTCAAGCGGTTAACAGGCTTTCAAATTCCGCCTATTCGATTCAACTAGACGCAGCATATGCCGCATCAAATACTCAGATTATTGCTAGAAACAGCGAGTATCAACGATTCCTAACAATGATTCGATAAGGCAAAGAGCGCGTTAATCCGCCCCAAATACCTTATTAATCACAACGAAATAAATCGACTTAGAACGGGGGCAACTTGCATGTTGTCCCCACCTCTTAACTCAGTTGCAAATAAATAAACAATCGAAATATCAGTAACGCTACACTTTACGCCGCTGCGTATTCACGCGGTAGAGCTCTGCCAGACCGCGGAGGGTGATCGTGTCGTCGGGAACAAGGTCATGGCGTAGCAGACCCGCCATCTCGCGTGCGGCGTCGCCGGTGATCGCAATGGGCACCGGTTCCTCCCCCGCCGACGTCCTCGGCTTTATGCGCGGCGTGGCTTTTGGTTGATGTGGTAGAGCTCGGCGAGACCCCGCAACGTCAGCGCATCGTCGACCGTCAGGCTATGGCCGACAAGGGCCGCAAGCGCCTCGGCATCGTCGCCGGTAATGACGATGGGCACGTCGCCCTCCCCCGCGGCCTTGGTCGCGCGCATCTCGGCGAGCACCATGTCGAGCATGCCGTCGATGCGGGCCACCTCGCCCAAGACCACGCCCGAGCGCATAGCCTCGCGCGTGTTGCGGCCGATCACATGCGTGGGCGCCGAGGGCTCGACCTGAGGCAAACGCGCCGCGGCCGCCGAAAGCGAACGGGCGCCAAGCGCCAGACCCGGCGCGATGACGCCGCCCACAAAGGTACCGCGCGCGTCGATGACCTCGATATTGGTCGTGGTGCCCAGGTCAATCACGATGCACGGAGAGCCGTAGACGGCACGGGCCGCCACGGCGTCGGCGATGCGGTCGGGACCAATCTCGGCCGGATCGTCGTAGTGCACGGGCATGCCGGTCTTAAGTCCCGGCCCCACCGTGAGCACGCGCCCCGTGCAGGTGCGGGAAAGCGCCGCTTTCCACGGGCGCTCGAGCGCCGGGACCACGCAGCTCAGCACAGCAGCCGCGGGCACAAGCGCGCCCGGCATGCCCGCATCGGCCGCCAGTGCAGCCATGACCTGCACGAGACGCATGCGCGCCTCGTCGGCTGTGGTGCTCGACGGCGTCGTGATCTCGCACGTCGCAAGCGGACATTCCTGTGCCGCGGCCGAATCCTCGGCAAACAGGCCAAAGCGAATGGACGTGTTGCCCACGTCGACCGTCAATATATATGCGCACCCATTAAGCATCGTCGGCGCTCCTTTCATCTGCCCAGCAGTATATCGCCTACCTAAACCAGTCATCCCAAAATGACTAGCTTGCGGCTATACTGGTGCGCGGTCGTTTGCGAGCTCACGCGGCGGCCCTTGGTAACCCGACTTCCCGCGCCGTATCCGTAGCGGCGCTCCCGGGGGAAGCGGATATACGCAAAGGAGTTCTATATGAGCAATCCCTCGAACCGCACCTCGATGCGCGGTCAACTCACGCTGCGCGGCGTCGTCATCGGCGCCCTTGGCTGCGTGATCATCACGGCAAGCTCGGCCTATACCGCCCTCAAGATGGGCGCCCTCCCCTGGCCGATCATTTTCGCTGCCGTCATTTCGCTGTTCTTCCTTAAGCTCATGGGCAACGCCAGCCTCAACGAGGCCAACGTCACCCACACCATCATGTCTGCGGGCGCCATGGTCGCCGGCGGCCTGGCGTTTACCATCCCGGGCGCCTGGATGTTGGGCTATGCCGACCAGATCAGCTGGCTCGACATGTTTATCGTGGCGCTCGCCGGCACCATCTTGGGCCTTCTAGCGACAGCGCTCATCCACCGTCACTTTATCGTGGACGCCGCGCTGGAGTTCCCCACCGGCAACGCCGCTGCCCAGACTCTACGTGCTACCGAGGCCGGCGGCAAGACCGGTAAGCAGCTCTTTGGCTCCATGGCCATCGCAGGCATCTACAGCGTGCTGCGCGACGCCCTGGGCGTGGTGCCCAGTATGCTGTGCACGCTCAATATCCCCGGCGTGACCTTTGCCATCTACAACTCGCCCATGCTGCTGTCCATCGGCTTCCTCGTGGGCTTCGCCCCCGTCGCCTTCTGGTTTGCCGGCGCGCTGCTGGGCAACTTTGGCATCATCGTTGGCGGCACCGCTGCTGGTCTGTTCGATATTGTGACCGCGCAGGGTATCGTCAAATCCCTCGGTATGGGTCTTATGATGGGCTTTGGCGTCGCCGTCGTCCTCAAGGACATCCTGCCGCAGGTCGCCGGTATCGTCCGCGGTCTTGCCGCCGACAGCTCCACCGACACCGACGAGCAGTCGCTTATCTCGGGCTCTCTTAAGCTCGACGCCGGCATCATCGGCCTGGGCGCTGCCGCCATCGCCGTAATCGTTGCCATCGCGCTCGACCTTGGCCCCGTTCCGGCCGTCATCGTCACGTTGTTCACCTTTGTCACCACCATCATGAGCGCGCAGAGCTGCGGCCAGACGGGTATCGACCCCATGGAAATCTTTGGCCTCATCGTTATGCTCATCGTGGCTGCCTTCGCACAGATCGCTCAGGTCAAGCTGTTCTTTATCGCCGGCATCGTTGCCGTGGCGTGCGGCCTTGCGGGCGACGTCATGAACGACTTTAAGGCCGGCGCCGTGCTGGGCACCAACCCGCGTGCGCAATGGATCGGCCAAGCCATCGGCGGCATCGTGGGCGCCCTGGTCGCCGCAGCCGTCATGGTCGCGCTCGTCACCGCCTATGGCCCGGACGCCTTTGGCCCCGACAAGAGCTTTGTGGCCGCGCAGGCAAGCGTCGTCGCCACCATGGTCTCGGGCATCCCGAGCGTGCCGTGGTTTGCGGGCGGCTTTATCGCCGGCATCGTCATGTACTGGCTCGGCATTCCGGCCATGATGATCGGCCTGGGCGTGTACCTGCCGTTCTACATGTCGCTCACGGCTTTCCTGGGCTCCTGCGTTAAGCTCGCCTACGACAAGTGGGCCGCTCACCGCGACGCCGAGGCCGGTCTTTCGGACGAGGAAAAGGCCGCCAAGGACGCCGCCTTCCAGGAGCAGGGCCTGGTTGTCGCCAGCGGCCTGCTCGGTGGCGAGTCTATTGTCGGCGTTATCCTGGCGTTTGTCTCTGTTGGCTTAAGCCTGCTGGGATAGGCCGAACAACAACGCACCAGCGCAGAGCGCGGGGTCGGATCCAATCCGATCCCGCGCATTTTTTGTATCTGCCGAAACCCTCGGCCGCAACGCATTTGCTACGCACCCGTTTTCCCACTCGCTTAAGTTCCACGCCAAGATGACCGCGCCGCCCCTCACGGTGTAGAGTACATGCTGCGAACACACCCGCGCTCCCGCGGCAATACGAGGTGGATATGGAACTCGACAAACAACAGATCAAGCGGCTGCGCGAGCGCCATCATCGGCGCCATGGCATCCGCCCCGCCCACAGCGAAGCGGCTGAACAGGCGCATCGCTTCCTAAAGCGGGCGTTCAACATTCGCGAGGGTCGCGCACCCTATCACGTGATCCGCAAACGCTTTGTAAACGGGGCGCGCCTGACCGGCTCGCACCTGTGCATCCTCATCATCGCCATGCTCATCGCAAGCATCGGCCTCGATATCGACTCGGACATCGCCATCGTGGGCGCCATGCTCATCTGCCCGCTCATGGGCTCGGTTCTTGCCATGGCATACGGCATCGCTACGCTCGACCGCGAGATTACCGTCGAGGCCGTCGCGGGCTTGGCTCTACAGATGGCCTTTTGCCTGGTCACGTCTACGTTGTACTTTAAGCTCTCGCCCCTTGGCACCACCACGGCCGCCATCATCGACAATTCGACACCGACTGTGTGGGACCTTGCCGTCGCGCTCGCGGGCGGCTTTGCGGGTGGCCTGGGCAACTCGCGCGACCAGGAACCCGCCACGCTCATCGCCGGCGTGGCCGTGGCGACCGCGCTCATGCCGCCCCTGTGCGCGGCGGGCTATGGCATCGCCATCGCAAGCGGGCCACTGTTTCTCTCGGCGCTTTATGAGTTTGGCATCAACGTCGTCTTTATCGCGCTGGCGGCCGAAGCCGTTCTGCTTCTTTTGCGCGTGCCGCTCAAGCGCGACCTGAACGGCGACGGTATTGTGACTGCTGAAGAAAACGCCGAGGTCGACGAGCTATCGCGCAAGGTGCGCCGCCGCATCATTGTGGGCACGGTAGTCTTTGCCATCCCCTGCATCGTTATGACGACGGGGTCTATTGGCTCGGCGCAGGCCGGCGTGCAGGACGGCTACGGCGTCACCGAGACCACGCGCGAGCTTGCGGCGGTGCTGCCAGGCTTTAAGGATTACACCGTCGCCGTCGAGACCTCGGCCACCGAAGGCGACGAGGAAGGCATCGTCGAGCGCGAGACTGTCGCCCACGTAACGACAAGCGAAGCGCTCGGGGCGCACGACCGCCGCGTCGCCCGCAAGCTCATCGACCTCAATGTGCCCGAGCTCGATCGCGTGGAGTTCGATGTGAAGTGATGCCGGCGCGGGATGAATGCTCGCACGGACGCAAGTTACGACGAGGCGCAGACGCGATACGGACACGAGCAAATTGCGGGGTGCAGTTCACACCCGAGCCCCGCTCGCTGTTTTATTGCCGTGAATCAGGCGTCCGCATCGACATCGCCAGACTCCACCGTAAACGCCGGATCGGTGCTCACAAGATAAAATCGGGTCACCTTAGTATTTCTAATTAGGTAAATCTGCCCCTGATTGCGTCGGCGCGATATATACGCAACGTGAACCGTGCCGAATTCTTCGCCGTTTTCCTTCTTTAATACCAGGATATTGGGATCATCCGTACGCTTAAACTGCCCGTCAACGCAGCTGCCGTCTTTGTCGACCAGTTGCCAACGATGGTTATCCTCTTCAAGAAAGGCCAGGGTTTCCAGACTTGTTTTGTCATCCCGATAGTAACCGTCAATGGCAAAGCCTTCGGAAACGCATTCCTGCATATAGGATGTTTCTCGATTTATAGCAAGCTGCCCTGCAGCGCCCAGGAGCACAGCCAGGCAAACCACTGCAAGGGTTATCGAAATAACACGGCGATCCATGTTAGCCCAACCGATAGTTGTTTAACGGAGCACGAAACATACCTGGAACCTCCGATATCAGGGCAAACGTCACCTACGGCCTGCCGGCAATCATATGTTTCCAACATCAAACCATATGGTTACAACTCGTTGGAGATAGGTTCCATGAACGGACGGTAATTTGCGGCGAACGGCTACATATGTTCATTATCTCAGGGTTCCGGAGGCTATTTTTGGCGCCACCGAGGCATTGTTTTCGGAAGTATGCGGCAAATTCCGGAACTCTCGAGCATACCCCGGTTTTTCGCCAATAAAACCGCAGGTACAGAGCTTGGACATATCCAGTGTGCTCGGCCTATTCAAATTTTGCCGCATACTTCCGAAATCCGAGTCCGCTGAAAGCGCCTGCAACGCCATTTGCGCAACATATGTCCAGCAAAAACGGGTGGTAGCCGGCACGGCTGCCACCCGTTTGTCTCTTATCTAGCCCATAGCAGGCCAACTACTTCTTAATGCCGCGTCCCAGACGCTCGGCGACCGATGCAACGGCCTCCTCGCTGGCCGGTCCGCAGCTCGCGCAGCCATCGTGGGCACGCATCTGGCCGGTGACCTCGTCCATCGCGAGCGGCGCCACCTTCTCGAGCTTAAAGCCCTTGCCGGCGCGCATGTTTTCCTTTGCCACGCTGATCATAAGCTTAATACGGTTGAGCTGGTTGACCTCGGACGCACCAGGATCATAGTCCACCGCGACGATGTTGCTCTCGGGATGCTGACGGCGCAGCTCCTTGATCACGGCCTTACCCACCACGTGGTTAGGCAGGCACGCGAAGGGCTGCGTGCAGATGATGTTGGGTGCGCCATGATCGATCAGGTCGAGCATCTCGGCCGTGAGCAGCCAGCCCTCGCCCATGTTGTTGCACACCGAAAGCACCGTGCGGGCCTTGTCCGCCATGGTGCCGATGCGCTCGGGCGCCTCAAAGCGGCGGGACTTTTCGAGCATCTCCTCCACCGGCGTACGCATCCAGTCCACGAGCTTGATGAGCGCTTGCATGCCCGCACGCGTTGTAGCAGAGCTACCCAGCTCGTCCTTCTGCAGCTCGGCGTTACTCATGGAGTACAGGAAGAAGTCGAGCAGACCCGGCACCACAGCCTCGCAGCCCTCGCGCTCAATGACGTCGACCACGTGGTTGTTGGCCGTGGGATGGAACTTGACCAGAATCTCGCCGACCACGCCCACACGTGGCTTGGTGCCCTCGCCCACGAGCGGCATGGTGTCGAACGCGCGGATGGCCTCGCGGCACAGCTTGGTGTAGTTGTGCCTGTTGAACTTAGGCGCCAGCTTGCGGGCGCGCGCCATGTACTCCTCGTAGAGCGCGTTGGCGGCACCGGGCGTAGCCTCGTACGGGCGGCAACGATAGAGCATCTGCATCATCACGTCACCAAAGAGCACCGCGTAGACTGCTTGCTTGAGCAGCGCCGGCGTAATCTTAAAGCCAGGGTTGTCCTCGCCGAGCGCCACGGCCGAAAGCGAGATCACCGGGATCTCGGGGTGGCCGCTCTCGCGCAGGGCCTTGCGGATGAGCGCGATGTAGTTGGTGGCACGGCAGCCGCCGCCGGTCTGGCTGATAACCACGGCCGTCTTGGACAGATCGTACCTGCCGCTCTCGATGGCCTCCATAATCTGGCCCGTTACCAGGATCGACGGGTAGCAAATGTCATTGTTCACGTAGCGCAGGCCGGCCTCGACGGCATCGTGATCGGTCGAGGGCAGCAGCTCCAAGTTGTAGCCGGCACCGCGGAACACCTCTTTGACCAGGTCAAAGTGGATCGGCGCCATCTGCGGGCACAGGATGGTGTAGCCCTCCTCGCGCATCTGCTCGGTAAAGGGCACCTTGGGCCACGCGGTCGAGGCGCTTTCACACTGCGCCTCGAACGTGTACTTGCGGCTCGCGAACGCGGGGGCATCCTTGGAGGGAGCCACCGGCGCGGCATCGCCCTGCTCGTAGGCCTCGCCCGCGGCCGTGGCCTCGGCCAGGCGCTCGGCCTCCTGGTCCTTAAGCGCGGCCATGAGCGAGCGGATGCGGATGCGCGCGGCACCCAGGTTGGATACCTCGTCGATCTTGAGCACGGTGTAGATCTTGCCGCTGGCTTCCAGAATCTCCTGCACCTGATCGGTGGTCAGGGCGTCCAGACCACAGCCGAAAGAGTTGAGCTGGATCAGGTCCAGGTCGTTGCGCATCGTCACAAAACGGGCGACGGCGTACAGGCGGCTGTGGTACATCCACTGGTCGACGACGCGGATGGGGCGCTCGGGCTTTACCAGATGCGCGAGCGAATCCTCGGTAAAGACCGCAAAGCCAAAGCTCGAGATAAGCTCAGGCAGGGCGTGGTTGATCTCGGGGTCGTTATGGTAAGGACGGCCGGCGAGTACGATGCCGTGGCCGCCGTGGTCCTCGACCCACTTAAGAGCCTCCTCGCCCATGGTCTGGATGTCCTCGTGGAAACGCGCATCGGCCTCAAAGGCAGCGTTGACGGCGGCATCAACCTCGGAGCGCGTGATCCTGGGTCCACGCACGCGACCGCGACCGGCTTGCGCATCGGCCACACGGTCGACGGCGAGCACCTGATACAGGCGGCGCTTGAGCTCGGTCTTGTCGTGATAGGGCACAAACGGGTACAGGAACTCGATGTTCTGCTCGCGAATCTCGTCGATATTGAGCGCCAGCGCCGTGGGGTAGCTCATGACGATGGGGCAGTTATAGCAGTTGCCGGCGGTCGGATCCTCCTTGCGCTCCCAGCGCACGCACGGCATCCAGATAAAGTCGACGTCGCGGTCGATAAGGTTCATCACGTGGCCGTGGCTCATCTTTGCCGGATAGCACACGCTCTCGGACGGCATGGACTCGATGCCCGCCTGGTAGGTCTTCTTGCTCGACTGGTCGGACAGCTGCACGCTAAAGCCCAGGCGCGTAAAGAACGCGTGCCAGAAGGGGTAGTTCTCGTACATGTTGAGTGCGCGGGGGATGCCGACGGTGCCACGCGGGGCCTCGTCGGGGCTCAGTACCTCGCGGTCAAAGAGCAGCTCGTTTTTCTTTTTGAAGAGGTTGGGTGCCTCGGTCTTCTGCTTTTTGTGGCCGGCGCCCTTCTCGCAGCGGTTGCCGGTGATAAAGCGCCTGCCGCCGCCAAAGTCGTTGACGGTAAGCTGGCAGTTGTTGGAGCAACGGCCGCAGCGGACATGCTTTTGCGTCACGGTGAGGTGCGCGATGTCCTCGGCCGAAAGAATGGTCGAGGTGCCGTCGGCGCCAGCGCGATCGCGGGCAAGCAGGGCCGCACCGTAGGCGCCCATGCAACCGGCGATGTCGGGACGCACGGCGTGAACGCCGGTGAGCTGCTCAAATGCACGCAGCGTGGCGTCGGACATAAAGGTGCCGCCCTGAACGATTACCTGGCTGCCGATCTCCTTGGGGTCGCGCAGCTTAATGACCTTGAACAGGGCATTCTTGATGACGGAATAGGACAGACCGGCCGCGATGTCGCCCACCGTGGCGCCTTCCTTTTGCGCCTGCTTGACGCGCGAGTTCATAAAGACCGTGCAGCGGCTGCCCAGGTCGACGGGGGCCTTGGCATGGATGGCGGCATCGGCGAACGCGCGCACGTCCATGTTCATAGAAACGGCGAAGCTCTCGATAAAGCTACCGCAACCCGACGAGCAGGCCTCGTTGAGCATGATGTGCTCAATCACGCCGTCCTTGACGCGCAGGCACTTCATGTCCTGGCCGCCGATGTCCAGGATAAACTCGACGCCGGGCAGAAATGCCTTGGCGCCGCGCAGGTGGGCGACGGTCTCTATCTCGCCGGAATCGGCTTTGAGCGCCTCGATGAGCAGCGCCTCGCCGTAGCCCGTGGTGGTCACGTGGCCAATGGTGCAGCCCGCGGGGATGTGGTTGTAGAAATCGGCCATGATGACCTTGGCCGTGCCCAGGATGTCGCCGTTGTTGTTGCCGTACCAGGTGTGCAGCAGCTGGCCGTCCTCGCCCACGAGCGCGGCCTTCATGGTGGTGGAACCGGCGTCGATGCCAATGAACACGCGGCCGGCGTAGCCTTCGAGCTTGCCCTTGGGGACGACTTCCTGGTCGTGGCGACCCTTGAACTCGGCAAAGTCCTCGTCGGTGGCAAAGAGCGGATCCAGACGCTCGACCTCGGCGCCCTGCGTGTCGCCCAAGCTGTCGATGGCCTCGATGAGCTGCGGGAACGTGCTGAGCTTGTTGGACTCGTGCGCCATGGCGGCGCCGCTCGCCACAAACAAGTGAGCGTTTTGGGGCACGATGCGGTGTTCCTCGTCCAGGTTGAGCGTGAGGTAGAAGCGGTGGCGCAGCTCGGAGAGATACTGCAGAGGGCCGCCCAAGAAGGCGACGTTACCGCGGATGGGGCGGCCGCACGCCAGGCCCGAGATGGTCTGGGTCACGACAGCCTGGAAGATGGAAGCGGCCACGTCCTCGGGGCGGGCGCCCTCGTTGAGCAGCGGCTGGACGTCGGTCTTGGCAAAGACGCCGCAGCGGCTGGCGATGGGATAGATGGTGGTGGCGTTGGCCGCGAGCTCGTTGAGGCCGCTCGCGTCGGTGTGCAGCAGGGTTGCCATCTGGTCGATGAACGCGCCCGTACCGCCGGCGCAGGTACCGTTCATGCGCTGCTCGATGCCGTTATCGAAGTAGATGATCTTGGCGTCCTCGCCGCCCAACTCGATGGCGACATCGGTGGCCGGGATGAGGGTCTCGACGGCGCGTTTGCTGGCGATGACCTCCTGGACAAACTCCAGGTCGAGCCACTGCGAGAGCAGCAGACCGCCCGAGCCGGTGATGGCGCAGGTCATTTGAGCCGTCGGCAACACGGTCGCGGCGCCTTCGAACAGGTCGCGGGCGCAGGCGCGGACATCGGTGTGATGGCGCTGGTACTTGGCGTAGACAATTTGGTTGTCGTCGTTGAGCACGGCGAGCTTGACGGTGGTGGAGCCCACGTCGATGCCCAGGTGCAGGTTGCCGCGGGCGTTCTCGGGGTTGAAGATCGCGCCTTCGGGGGCCTGAGCGGCGGCTACGGGCTCGACAGCGGTGGCTGTGGTTACGCCAGTCGGTACGCCGGCGACGATTGCCTCCCCCGCTGCATTCTTGGCCTCGGCGACTGCCCCGGCAACTTTCTCGGCAGCAGCGGCCGCCGCCTTCTGCGCGGCATCCGCCACGGCGGGCGCGGCCTCACGCGCGGCAGCGACCATACGGTCCTTAATGCCCTCGACGAGTTTGTTCATCTGTCTCTCCTCTTAGTTATGGGACTCAACGGACACGGCGGTGTCGACCGCGTCTTCGAGCTGCAAGTTCAATAGCTTCATGCCGTATTCCGGCACGTTGATATCGATGGGTTGGCCATACAGGTCACCAGGGCGCACAAAAGCGAGCACCGTCATAATGCGTGCCATGGCCTCGGGCGATTCGGTGAGCCCACGCTCAAACCAGCGCTGAATCATGCCGACCTCGGCACTCACGACGTAGGTAACGTAGTAGTCAAAGAACGTGCCCAGCGCCAGGCCCAAAATGCCCGTCTGCGCACGCGGCACCACAGCCTCACGCGCGGTGTCGATGATCCTTTTAATGAAGGCCTGGTCGCCGCCCGGACCCAGCAGCGCACCGATTAAGTCGCGGTTGGCCGCAAGATAACGCAGCAGCTCAACCGAACCGGGCGCCGGCTCGAGCTCATCGATGTTGTGATAGAGATCGGGCAGCTGAGCTGCGGTGATGAGCTCAATGCGCTCACGGATCTCGGCCAGCAAGCCGTCCTCGATTTGATTGATAAAGTCGGGGATATCGCGGTAGTGCGAATAGAACGTGCGGCGCGTAAGGCCAGCGCGCTCGGTGAGCGACGCGACATTAATGCGCGAAAGGTCGCCGCTTTCGGCAAGCTCGCTGGCAAGTGCCTGGCGAAGGGCACGCTGCGAGCGAAGGGACCGGCGGTCGCATTTCTCGAGCTGGGACAAGCGTCCTCCTTGTTACTCAGCCTGTGCGCTATTGCACAGTGCGAGTATTATTGCACACCGTGTGCATCAACACGTAAAGGCAATATTTGGAATGTGACGAGGGGCAGTCCCTTTGTCACAACCCGCCTGGCTTTTGGAGCGGCATTACCGATTGTCCAAAATGTCATTCGTGGGTAGAATAGTGTCGACGGCAGCCCAAGTTGTAGCTGGCTGGGCAGCGCCGTTGTTTGCATTAGGGGGTCAACGCCTTAGCGGCGGCGACCCCTTCTGTTGCGCTTCGAACGCTGCTTGAGTGCCTCGGAAAGGCCGACAAGCGCCGTGAAGAACGAGACCAAAGCGGTCAGAAGTCTCACGAAATCAATCAAATCGGTCATGGGCATCACCTCCCATCAAATGGAGGGCGCTGCCCGGCACATGGAACTGCCGTCAACGATACCGATTCTATCAAAGCGCAGTTAGATATGCGAATGTTTGTTCGCATATCAGAAGATCGGAGCTCGGGTATGGCGAAGGGGCAGTTCCTTTGCCATACCCGAGCTTGTCGCCGAACTGCCAGCTACATTTTTCGAGTTATTCGGCCACGCTACTGGTTTTGTATAAATGCACCGCCGGGATTTTCTGAGGGTTTATGTCCTTATTTGAGCGTATACATGCCCATTTGCGCACTTACGTCACCGAATCAAACACCATTAGAGGCATGAATGTTCCCGAGAGGGCATCTTTAGCCATTTAACGACCTCCGACAGGCCGAATAACTCGAAATTTGTTGGTGGCGAAAGCGTAACAGTCCTATACGCCAAAAGCCGGTATCTCCCATGTGACAAAGGAACAGTCCCTTTGTCACATTATTCGATGACGGTGCGGGAATTCTGCTTGCGCATGGTGGCGAGCATGTGTTTGGGGACGGCGTGGACCATGCAACTGCCGATAGTTGCGCTCGCGGCGGCCTTAGCTGCATCGCTAGCGTTTTTGGTCGCGTAGCTGTGGCGGAAGCGTTTGAGCATGGCGATATCGTTGCCGCCGTCGCCGTAGACCGCGACCTCGTCCTCGGCAATACCGTAGTAGCCCGCCAGCCAGGCCACACTCTCGCCCTTGTTGCACGCCACGTCCGTGATCTCGAACATCACCGGATCGAACGGCGCGTTGACCACGCGGTCCGATCGCTCGGCAAGATAGGCCTTAAGGTCACGCTCCAGCTCGGGCGAGGTCACGCGACAATTGATCTTGCATACATCGTGACGCAAGATATCGCCGATCGACTGGTCGAAATACTGCTCCTCGTGATACCCGCCACGTGCACGCATACCGCGCATCACAATACGCTTGATGGGGCTGTCCTTTTTAAAGCCCGCCTGATGCATCTCGAACGATCCGCTCGAAAACATGCCGTCGGGCGTGGAGCAGTCAAAACAGATATCCGGAAACTCCTTGAGCAGCTCCTCGGTGATCTGCGGATCGATGGTCCAGGTCTTGAGCACCTCGCCATGGCTGTCGCGCACGATGGATCCATTGGAGCAGCAGGCGTCAAGCGCCAAGCCCGTAAAGCCATGCTCGCCGATCGGCAACGTCGAGCGTCCAGTCGCGGGAACCACGTGCAGGCCAGCCTCAGTCAGCTCGCGAATGGCGCGGCGGATGGTCCCATCCGCCTCGTGCAGGGCGTTCAGCAGCGTTCCGTCTAAGTCACTCGCGAACATCTTGATCATGGACATGCCTCTCCTTCGTCTGCCCGATATTGTAGACGAAGGAGAGGCATGTCCAAACAATGCCGTCCCGGCGCGGCGTACCACCGCCTTCACAAATTCACGGTGCCCCAGCGCGTTAAGACAATCGCCGCAATCGATTTTTCAGCCGATAAAACAGAGCCGTCGTCAACGTCAGCACCGCCAACATGGCTGCGAATACAATCGCCGGTGTCCATCGATCATATGCAACCCCGTACGTCAATTGGCCGATAGGCGTTGCGCAGGAAAGGACCATGTAAACGACCGAAAGCACTTTTCCGCAGAGCTCAGTCGGCGCTACCCGCTGAACAAACGCGATGATTTCAACCGACGTAATGCTCGCCCACACCATGACCCATGCCGAACCAACCGCAAACACGGTGAACACGCATACATCTACGCCGAACAGCAGCGTAACAATAATCGGCGCGACTCCAAAACAGATCATCGCAACATATCGGCATATGCCATTGAAAGAAAAACGATGCGGCCAAATGCCGACCAAGCCACTGCCGGTAAGACCACCCAGGCCCAGAGCAACCTCAACTATCCCAACGCAGGACGATTGCATGCCGAGATGCTTTGTAACAATAATGGGAGCGCCAATCGTTAGCCCAACCAACGCAAGGTTCAAAACTGCCGCAAGCAAAATCACAGCGACCAATGATGCATTTTGCAACAGATACCGAATCGACTCCCGAAAATCGTTTCGGCATGTCGTGCGAGTCGCGCCGTCTCTCATCGTTTCAGATGAGGCGTTTTGCTTGAGTGCGACCCCAAACAAGAGAGCTGAAATCGCAAACGTTACCGACGCGATTGTGCAAAGAGCATCGATGCCAAAGCACCCATAGACTGCCGTCCCGACCACAGGACCCAAGATATTGCTCACCATGGTCATCTGCGAAACCAATGCAGTGGCCCGCTCAACCTTCTCTTCACCCGCCATACGCACCGTCTCAATTTGGAGCATTGGCTTTAGCAGCGATTGAACACCATATTGAACACAAAGTATCGCTACTACGACGACCGCAAGAGGCAACGAGCGCTTCATGGGGATAGACAGCAGTGATGCAGTCATCAGAGCAATGCCGAGGGACACGAGGACCTCGCGGTGTCTTCCCCGATCCGCTAAGATCCCACCAGCCGGAGTTGCGAGTACGCCGGGTATGAACGCCGTCGCCACGACGGCGCCATATAACGTTGACGATCCACTGCAATCGAACAAGTAAAGTGGATACGCAAAGCACAGCGCCGACAGCATCGAATACGTGCACAGCTGCGCAACCAGAAGTTCCGCGAGCCTGATTGACCGCACTGTTTTTGATTTCAACGAGACGCCGACGTCTCTCAGCCCAGCCATAAGCCCACCCCCTATACATACCACTAGTATGTATTTAATGACTTGAAAAGGGCAGCCGTGGCTACCCTCACAAATCAATTACATACCGTTGGTATCTATATTACCACCCGGCGCGGTCCCATACGTCCCAAATCTGCGCCGTTGTCTGAAGCACTTCATTACCCAAATCGAGCCCCACCGCGGCAGCCATCTGCGCCAAACATTGTGCGCGAGCGAGCATTCGCTCCTTGGGCTCGAGCGGACGGAACAATGGCAGCAGCCAAAGATTCGCCAACAACGATACGGCCTCCGCCGCTTCGCGCGGGCATTCGCACGCAATGGAGCCGTCGGCGATGCCCTCCTCGATCACTGGCAAGAGACAGCCATCGGCCGACTCGTCAAATGAGCCCTGGTACTGCATCGCCAGTAGGCGCGAGCTTTTTACCGGATCTGCTGCAGGACGCATACGTGCCCATAGCTCAATTTGTGGAACGACAGACTCGGGCGCGTACAGTCGCTTGAGCTTTTGGGCTCCGGTCATATTACCGACGCCAAGCATCGAGCGGCGGTGCTCAACAATCGGAGCCATCGCCCGATCAAACGCGGCGTTGAAAATCTCTTCTTTGCTCTTGAAGTGATGATAGACAGCGCCCTTGGTCATGCCATCGAGACGGTCAACGATATCTTGAATGCTCGTCCCCTCATAACCCTGTGCACAGAATAGCTCCAGTGCCGCGTCGAGAATCTTCGCGACCGTCTCCTCGGGATATTTATTGCGACCCATAATCCGCCCATCCACAACGCAAGTCTTGTGCCTCATTGCAGCATTTTAACGTTGCGGATGGCAGGCGGTCGATCCTACACCGCGGCCGGGCCGTGTTCGCCGGTACGGATGCGGATGACTTCTTCGACCGGCTCGACCCAAATCTTGCCGTCGCCGACGGCACCGGTGCGAGCGGCGTTGCAGATGATGTCAACGATACCGTCGACATGCTCGTCGGCGCAGATGAGGGTGAACTGTACCTTGGGGATCGTGTTGACAAGCAGCTCGTTGCCGCGCACGTATTCCTTCCAGCCATGCTGCGCGCCGCAGCCCTGCACCTGGTTGATAGTCATACCGCGAACATCAGCAGCAAACAGCGCGTCTTTTAGAACCTCGAGCTTTTCCTGGCGCACGATAGCCGTGATCTTTTTCATAATGAATTCCTCTCAATAATCAACGTATCCCTTTACATGAGACGCGGGTTTCCCAGGTGCCGCAGATTGGGTTGAAAGAGGAGCGCCGCGTACTTTTGTACGCAAGCGACGGTTTGAAACCCAAGGTGCGGTGCCTGGGGAAGCCGCTAGTCAAGTCCCGAGAAGGAGGGATATGCGCTCTCGCCGTGCTGACTCGCGTCCAAGCCCAGAGCCTCGTCGGCCTCGTCCACACGCAGGCTACCGTGGAACAGTGCCTTGACCACCGCGGCGATTGCCAAGTCGAGCACCATCACGATGACGACCGTCACCACAATACCCAGGACCTGCGAGACAAGCAGCGACACGTCGCCCGTGTAGAACAGGCCACCCTTACCGGTCCACGAAAGCTCCGGCACACAGAACAGGCCCGTGAGCACGCCGCCCAAGATGCCGCCGATACCATGGCAGCCAAACGCGTCGAGCGCATCGTCGTAGCCGAACTTGGTCTTGAGATGGCTGATAGCCAGGTAGCAGACGGGCGATACGATCAGGCCCATGACCAGCGCCGCCCACGGCTCGACAAAGCCCGCGCCCGGCGTGACCACCACAAGGCCCGCAACCAGACCGGTGCTGGCGCCCACCAGCGTGGGACGACCGGTGTGCACGCGCTCGACGGCAAGCCACGAGACCATGCCCGCCGCGCTGGCCGTCACGGTGTTGAGGATGGCGAGCGCCGCCACGGCGTCGGCCTTAAACTCGCTGCCGCCGTTAAAGCCAAACCAACCAAACCAAAGTAGACCGGCGCCCAGCGCCACAAACGGCACGTTATGCGGACGGTAGCTCACCATGCCAAAGCCGCGACGACGGCCGAGCATTAAGCAGAGAATCAGGCCCGTGAGACCGGACGAAATGTGTACCACGTCGCCGCCGGCAAAGTCGAGCGCGCCGATGATGTCGCCGATAAAGGAACCATCGCCGCCCCAAACCATGTGGGCGAGCGGCGCATAGACCACGAGCAGCCAAATGCCCAGGAAGGCCGTCATGGCACCAAACTTAACGCGGCCTGCCAGACTGCCCGTAACGATAGCGGCGGTGATCATGGCAAACGCCATCTGGAAGGCGATGTTGATGATCTGAGGGTAGACGGCACCATCCGCAGCATTGCCCTCGGCCGCCTGCAGCACCTGGTTGAGCACCGGCAGGCACAGCAGCTGGTCAAAGCCGCCAATAAACGGGCTAGAACCGTCACCACCGTAGGCCAGCGACCAGCCGGCAACAATCCACAGCACACCAACCAGGCCAATGGCGCCAAAGCACATAAGCATGGTGTTGATGACATTTTTGCGCCTGGACAGGCCGCCATAGAAAAACGCCAGACCCGGTGTCATTAAAAACACGAGCATGGTGCAGATGAGCATAAACGTTGTCGATCCCGTATCGTACATTCGCTCCCCCTTGGTCGCATGAACGTTGTCGGCGCCCATCATGCGGCCGAGGGGCAACTGGTGTAGACCAGATACGGCGTTGTTAAACGCTGCGTTGTCGAATGGAAACGGCACCGCAATCTTGGAAACGGCGCGGCAACGGACGCGAAACGAACGGGAAACGTGCGAACGAGAAGGGCGCGCTTGGCTCCGCTCTGGCTAGCGCCGGAACAGCTCGCGGGCTCGGTCGCGGAGGTCGGTAGCTCGGATGACGCCCTCGTAACGATTGATGCGCAGACGCGGGAAGGCGTTAAAGAAGCGTAGGTCGCGGCGGCTGAGTGACACGCTCGGTACCGGGCGGCTCATGCGCTTGCCGGCAAGGCGACGACCGAGCGACGGACGCGGCATGCTCGGCGCGGCATCGGCCACGCGACGGGCAGCGAGCGCCAGGCCGCGAGCACCATCCGAAATAAACGTCGGCATCGAAGCCTTCTCGCGCAGGGCATCGAGCGCCGCGTCGCCCAGCTCGGCCAGCCAAGCGTTAACGGCGCGACCGCGGATATGCGTCTGCGCCACCGAGTCGATCGCCGAATCGGGAATACGTTCGAGCATAGAGTCGGAGGCGTCGGCGAGCGACTCATTGATGCGGTCGGCAAGGTCGGCACGCACACGCTCAAGCTGATCGGACAGACGCCGCCAGCTCGCCAACGAGCACACCGCATCGACCATCATCGCGACCGCAACGATAAAGGCGGCCAAGCGCACGATTAGCACCGGCAGATGGCCAAGCAGCCCCAGCAATGCCGGCTCCACTAAACGGCAAATACACAACGCACCCAAGCCAAACGCGCAGGCCCAGTACAGGCAGATGCGTCCGTGCAGGTTAAACGGCAGATGCGAGTAATCCCAAAACCGGGCACCCGTCGTTTTTTCCAACAGCACGCCCACGCTATATTCGATCACGCTGCATACGAGCGCGGCAGCGACAAACTGGCTCGAGGCGTCTGGGATTCCACGCAGCAGCAACCAGCACGCGATGCCGCCCGCACCGTAGATGGGACAACACGGCCCTAGCAAAAAGCCGCTGTTGGCAAAGCGTCCGTGGTTGAGCATGGCGCAGACTGTCGACTCCCATACCCAGCCGCAAAAACCGTAGAAGGCAAACGAGAGTACCAGCGCCGAGAGCGGACAGGCGGCAAGCGTCGCGCCGTCAAATGCCATGTCGATCGCGGTTCCCACCGTCTACCCTCTCCTCTTTTCGTTCGATTCGCTGCTCACGTCATCGTCCGCCCTGTCTTTGCGCGGCAGACGGCCGGCAATCGTCTCGCGCAGCGCGCACCATTTATCCGCCAGGCACACAATCCATGCCTCGCGACACGTCGGCGGCACCGGTACCAGCGGAAACATATGGCGCGCGATGATATTCCGCTCGCGCGACGTCAGCTCAAAATCCTCTTCGGCACGCGCCAGGGCAAAAAACGGATGCCGAAAGCCATGCAGTCGATGGCTTGGGTCGGGATCGTGCCAGTCATAGAGAAAGTAATCGTGCAGCAGGGCCCCGCGCAGCAGCGACAAGCGGTCGACGGAGATACCGACGCGGCCCAGGCGCTCGGCAAAGGACAGACTTGCCCGCGCCACCGAGGTCACATGCGTATACACCGTCACATCGCCATGCTGGATAAACTCGCGCGTCAGGTCCAGACGGCCCGCCTGTGCCAGTTGACGGGCAGCATGGTCTACTTCGCACGCGATTTTCTCGGCACGAACGGTATCGGACATGCGGCCTCCTTCCGGCGGCGCTCGGCGGCAAGCCACAGCCTGCACGCAATGAATAAAATCATCATGGAACTTATCAGTATGGCATCGGACAAAACGTTTTGCCCCACCAGTTGGCGAATTACCGCGCCGCCGTCACATATCAAACGCCAAAATGTGCGAGACTGTCTTGTGCAATTGTGCCGGCCGAGGGAGTGCCGGCGCACGATTCGCATGGAGTAACCCACAACGATGCTGCTTACGCAAACGACAACGCCCGAGGACGTCAAGGCTCTCGATCGCGCCGAGCTTCCGCTGCTCTGCGGCGAGATCCGCCACGCCATCCTCGAAAGCTCCGCCGCCGTCGGCGGGCACGTTGCCCCCAACCTGGGCGTCGTTGAGCTTACGGTTGCGCTTCATCGCGTGTTTAACTCCCCCACCGACAAAATTGTCTTTGACGTGTCGCACCAGACCTATGCCCACAAGGCGCTGACTGGGCGCGCGTACACTTATATCGACCCGGCACGCTACGGCGAGGCCTCTGGCTTTGCCAATCCCGACGAGTCCGAACACGACCTGTTCGCCATGGGCCACACCTCCACATCGGTGAGCCTGGGCTGCGGCTTGGCGCACGCTCGTGACCTGGCGGGCGATGCGTACAACGTCATCACCATCATTGGCGACGGTTCGCTTTCGGGCGGTCTGGCGTTTGAGGGCTTTAACAATGCCGCCGAGCTCGACAGCAACCTGATCATCATCGTCAACGATAACGACCAGTCCATTGCCGAGAACCATGGCGGCCTGTATCGCAATCTGGCCGAGCTGCGCGCCAGCAACGGCACCTGTGAGCGCAACGTTTTCCGCGCGATGGGGCTCGACTACCGCTATCTGGACGCCGGTAACGATGTGTTGGCCCTAGTCGACGTGCTGCAGGAACTGCGCGATATCGATCATCCCATCGTGCTGCACGTCTCCACCGCGAAGGGCAAGGGCTTTGAGCCGGCCCAGAGCGACCCCGAGCGCTGGCATCATGTAGGTCCGTTTGACATGGCGACTGGGCGCAAGCTCTGCCCGGGCCATCCGAGCGAGCCTGCGCCGCGCACCTATGCCGACATTACGGGCGAGGCCCTGAGCGCTGCCATAGAGCGCGATCCGCAGGTTGTGGGCATCACGGCTGCCACGCCCTACATCATGGGCTTTACACCCGAGCTTCGCGCCGCGGCAGGCAAGCAGTTTGTCGACGTGGGCATTGCCGAGGAACACGCCGTGACCTTTGCCACCGCGCTTGCGCGCTCGGGCGCCAAGCCAGTCTTTGGTGTGTACGGCACGTTTTTGCAGCGCGCCTACGACGAACTGTGGCACGACCTGTGCCTCAACGACGCCCCCGCAACCATCCTGGTATTTGGCGCGTCGATCTTTGGCACCACATCCGAGACGCATCTCTCGTTCTTTGATATTTCCATGCTGGGCGGTCTTCCCAACATGCGCTACCTGGCGCCGGCCTGCATGGAGGAATATCTATCCATGCTGAGCTGGTCGCTCGACCATCGCGAGCATCCTGTGGCGATTCGCGTGCCCGGCATTGGCCTGGTAAGCCGCCCCGACTTGGCGCCTGCCGAGGACGCCGATTACGGTGTCGCGCGCTACAACGTGGTGCGCCAGGGCCGCGACGTGGCCGTGCTCGCGCTCGGCGATTTCTTTGAGCTGGGCGAGCGCGTGGCAAACCGCTTGGCAGCCGAATACGGTATCGAGGCCACGCTCGTCAACCCTCGCTTTGCAACCAAGCTTGACCGCGAGTTCCTCGACAGCCTTGCCGCCGAGCATCGCGTTGTCGTCACCCTCGAGGACGGCATCTTGGACGGCGGTTGGGGCGAACGCGTCGCGTGCTACTTGGCCTGCACGCCCGTGCGCACGCGCACCTTCGGCATCGCCAAGGGCTTCCCCGACCGCTACGACCCCAACGAGCTGCTCGCTCAGAACGGCATGACGGTCGAGAACATGGCCGCCGAGGCCGTAAGGCTACTCAACGAGTAAAAAAGCCTCCGCAAGGGAAGCACCCATGCGGAGGTTTTTTATTTTTGAGCTCAACTATCTCGATCTGTAACATCTAGGGCCCGAATTCCCGTCTAACTGTTACAGATCTAGACAAACCGTCTTTGCTCCTGACCTTTGTCTCAATCTGTAACAGATAGAGACCTTTTGCCCGTCCAGATGTTACAGATTGAGACAAAACAGTAAGGCATGCCGCCACATCGGCCAGAACCACCACAAAGGTGCCTGTCCCCTTTGTGGTGGTTTTAGGATATGGTCGGTGCGAAAAACGAATAACCGTTCATACGCGATCTCCTTACTTATATATGTGTCGCGTTGCCGCCATTATAGCGACCGCCGCGAGCGACCACGCCGTCCGCGAAACGCCGTCTCAGCAGTAATAACCGACGTTTTCCCAGATAAAACCTACCAAAATAGACCTGTCCCTTTTTGGTAGGTAGAATAACCTATAAGACAAGTATGTTTCTGAGTTATTTCGTGTTGACCCATTTGAGCGGGATGGGGTATAACTCTACTCAACCGCTAGGGATTTTATTGAGAAAGGTGTTCTCCTATGAGCAAGAACCTCTCCCAGCAGGTCGTTCTCGACCGCCGCGGCTTCGTTGCCGCCACCTTCGCAACCGTCGCCGGCCTTGGTCTTGCCGGCTGCTCTGACACCAGCGCCGAGGCTGACAAGGGTTCCGCCGCTGGCTCCTCCAAGAGCTCCGAAGATACCGAGGCTTCCACCACGCTCGACGCCAAGGCATTCGACAAGCTCGTCGACAACGGCCCCAAGGCCGATGACGATGTCATCGCCGCCAGCACCTGGGCCACGGCCGTCAAGGACGCCGGTGTCTTTAAGATCGGTGGCGTTCAGACCTCCACACTTTTCTCCCTCCTCAACGAGAAAGACGGTCAGACCCGCGGCTTTGACGCCGGTATCGCACAGCTCCTGTCCAACTACATTCTGGGCGAGAACAAGGTCGAGATCACCCAGGTGACCTCGGACACGCGCGAGTCCGTCCTGCAGAACGGCCAGGTCGACGCTGTCTTTGCCACCTACACCATCACTGACGAGCGCAAGAAGCTCGTCTCCTTCGCCGGTCCCTACTACTACACCCAGCAGGCTATCCTGGTGCTCGCCGACAACGACGACATCAAGAGCGTCGACGACCTGGCCGACAAGAACGTCGCCGTCCAGTCCGGCTCCAACGGCCCCGCCATCCTGGAGGAGTTCGCCCCCAAGGCCAGCCAACAGGAGTTCAAGACCGATGAGGAGGCCCGCCAGGCACTTCAGCAGGGCCGCGTTGACGCCTACGTCATCGACAACAACATGCAGCAGAGCGCCCTGGTCCGCGAGCCCGGTAAGTACAAGATTGCCGGCAAGCCCTTCGGCAGCAAGGAGCCCTATGGCATTGGCCTGCCACTCGATTCCGACAGTGTCGCCTTTGTCAACGACTTCCTTAAGAAGATCGAGGATGACGGCACCTGGACCGAGCTGTGGCAGATCTGCATTGGCGACCGTACGGGCGACACCAATGTTCCCGAGCTGCCCGAGATCGGCGCCTAGGCAACACGCCTAGTAACGGCCGCTACGAAACCATACGGAAACGCACGATGCGCTTTATTGCGCTAAACTGTTTCCTCACTGAGTTGTCGGGGCTTCCGTACACACGGGAGCCCCTTTCCTTACCGGCGGGAGGTCCGCATGAGTCTCTCCGAGCTCTGGTCGCTCTATGGCCAGAACTATATCGACGCGCTGCTAGCAACCTGGGGCATGACGCTTGAGTCGTTTGCCATCGCCATGGTGCTGGCCGTCGCCGTCACCGTGATGCGCGTGTCGCCGCTCAAGCCGCTGCGCGTCTTTGGCGACCTGTATGTCCAGGTCTTCCGTAACATCCCCGGCATCGCGCTGCTCATTATCGTCGTCTATGCGCTGCCCCCGCTCAAGGTCGTCCTGCCCTACCGCACCTGCGTCATCGTCGCCACAGTGCTCTTGGGTTCTGCCTTTGGCTCCGAGAACTTTATGAGCGGCATCAACACCGTCGGTGTCGGCCAGGTGGAAGCCGCCCGCTCGCTGGGCATGAGCTTCAGCCGTATCCTCGCCAAGATCGTGATTCCGCAGGCGCTGCGCTCGAGCGTGCTGCCCATGACCAACCTCTTTATCGCCGTCATGCTCACCACCGCGCTCGGCAGTCAGGTGCCGCTTAAACCGCAGGAGCTCACCGGCGTGGTGAGCTACATCAACACGCGCTCGCTCGGCGGCGTCGCCGCGTTCTTTATCTCGGCGCTCGGCTACCTGGGCACGGCCTTTGTGGTGAGCCACATTGGCAACTATATCGATAAGAAGGTGAGGATCCTCCGATGAGCAAGCACTCCACCTCCGCGCTCACCATGCGCGATGCGCTCTACGAGGCTCCCGGCCCCAAGATGCGCGCCAAGATTCGCGTCGGCACCGCCATCTCACTTGTTGCCGTGGCCGCGCTCATCGCTCTGGTACTGCAGCGCTTTTATGTGACCGGCCAGCTTTCGGTCCATTACTGGTACTTCTTTACGCACCTCACCACCTGGAAGTTCCTGCTTGCCGGTTTTGAGGGCACAGTAAAGGTCGCGCTCACCGCCGGCGCCATCGCGCTGGTACTGGGCTTAGCCCTCATGCTCGGCCGTACCAGCGACATCAAGCCGCTGCAGCCGGTCTGCCGCGTGCTCACCGATTTCTTCCGTGGCGTGCCGAGCCTGCTATTCATCTACTTCTTCTTTTTGGTGCTGCCCCAGTACAAGATCGCGCTGCCGTCGTTTTGGATGCTCACGCTTCCCGTCGCGCTCGCCGCAGCCGGCGTACTCGCCGAGATCTTCCGCGCCGGCGTCAATGCCGTGCCGCGCGGCCAGGTCGAGGCCGCCCAGGCGCTCGGTCTCTCCAAGGCTAAAATCACCTTTAAAATCGTGCTGCCGCAGGCCATTCGGTTTATCATTCCGTCGTTGATTTCGCAGCTTGTGGTCGTCGTCAAAGACACCACCGTCGCCTACGTGGTGAGCTACCCCGACCTTATGCAAAACGCCCGCGTGCTCATTACCAACTACGACGCCCTCGTGTCGGTCTACCTGGTGATCGCGGTCATCTATATCCTCATCAACGTCGCAATCAACAAGGCCGCTGTCTACGTTTCGCACAAGACCGGCGCGACCATCATTCGCTAACGATTTACCATTTCGAGTCATAAGGAGCCGAGCACCATGGCACAGAGCACTTCTTCTACCGGTAATCAGCCGCTGATCGAGCTCAAGCACGTCGATAAGCACTATGGCGATCTGCACGTCCTCAACGACATCAATCTCTCGGTCGACCGCGGCGAAGTCGTCGTCGTGATCGGCCCCTCGGGCTCGGGCAAGTCGACCATGTGCCGAACCATCAACCGCCTGGAAACCATCGACTCGGGCGAGATCCTCATCGAGGGCGAGCCTCTGCCGCAGGAAGGCAAGGATCTTGCCCGCATGCGCGCCGAGCTGGGCATGGTGTTTCAGCAGTTCAACCTGTTCGCGCATATGACGGTGCTGCAGAACGTCATGCTGGGGCCGGTCGACGTGCTGGGCGTGTCCAAGGAGGAAGCTCGTGAGCGCGCCATGGACCTGCTGAGCCGCGTGGGCGTTGCCGAACAGGCCGACAAGGTGCCCGCTCAGCTCTCGGGCGGCCAGCAGCAGCGCGTGGCCATTGCCCGCTCGCTCGCCATGCAGCCCAAGGCCATGCTCTTCGACGAGCCCACGAGTGCCCTTGACCCCGAGATGATCAACGAGGTGCTCGAGGTCATGGTCCGCCTGGCCCAGCAGGGCATGACGATGATCGTCATTACGCACGAGATGAACTTCGCCCGCCGCGTTGCCGACCGCGTCGTGTTTATGGCCGACGGCCAGATCGTGGAAACCGGCACGCCCGACGAGTTCTTTGACCATCCCCAGACCAAGCGCGCTCAGGACTTCCTCAACTCCATCAAGGGCCACTAACCCAATTGCCACGCGGGCGAATTCATCAGTAACGTTTGTCCCGCGCCACCCCTGTGCCATGTCCACCCGGATTCGAAAGCCACACCCATGATCGGAACCCGTACCTCATCGTCCTACACCCCGCACGTCGACGTTGCCCCCGCCGACCGTCCGCTCATCCTGGTGGCGCCGCGTTGGGAAGAGGCAAAGCCGTTTTTAAGCGAGACGCTCTCCCCCAACGAGGAAATCGCAAGCGTCTTTGTCGATGCCATCCTTGCCGCCGGCGGCCTGCCGCTGCAGATGTCTATTACCGAAGACGTCGATGTTATCCGTCATTACGTGGAAATCGCTGACGGTGTCGCTATTCCCGGCGGCCCGGACGTCAACCCCAAACACTGGGGCGACGAGCGTCCCTACGACCCCACGCTGTGCTGCGAAATTCGCGACCGTTTTGAGTTTAAGCTGGTTAACGAGGTGCTTCGCGCCAAGAAGCCGCTCTTTACCACCTGCCGAGGCACACAGCTGCTCAATGTCGCCACCGGCGGCACCCTGTGCATGGACGTGCCGAGCCTGGGTGCGCGCGAGGGCCGCACGCAGTGGCGCCATACCCACGTGCTCAACGATCCCGTGCACCCCGTCGAGGTCGTGCCGGGCTCGCTGCTGGAGCGCGCGGTTGGCGGGCACAGGCTGATCCAGACCAACTCGGCACATCACTGCTGCGTCGACCGTCTGGGTAAAAGCACGCGCTTGGTCGCCAAGGCAACCGACGGCGTTCCCGAGTGCATCGAGGTCGAAGGCCAGCCATTCTGCCTGGGCGTGCAATGGCATCCTGAGTACACGTGGAAGACGCTCGAGACCGACTTTAACCTGTGGAAGTCGTTTGTCGAGGCGGCGGCAAAGGTTAAGCAGGCGCGCTAGCCCGCAAACCACTCAGGTTAAAGCCTCCTATGCCAGGCGGGCGAACACCAGCCACGGTGCCCGCCCGCCTGCATTTGGTTTGCTCGGTATGATTATCCCTCACAAACAATCAAATAAATCTCGACCGCAATCGGTCGATAGTGAAGCAAATGGTAAAAACGCTTGCTACGTTGATTAGGCAGTCAATTAAAATCGAGATGCATTGACCATTCCCCAACGGGGTCACGCCACAAATCCACATGAGCATCGAGGCTGGAAGCGGAAGCATGGAATTGGCCCCGAGCTGTATGTAGATCGCTACAACATTGACAAGCAACAGCATGCCAATCGGACCGAAGCCGGACCCAAAATAGGAAACAGCGATCACGCAAGAGACCACGTATGCAAGGCAGACGACACTCGCCAGAAGAAGTCGATCGCAAAATATATTCAGGTTGAAATACTGTTGAGCATCCGAAACGATTGCGCAGTTAAGACAGTACAAAACGACACTCGTCAGGATAAACGCGCCCAAAAGGGCAAAAGAAGACAGCACCACTCGCGCAACGATAGCGCACACACGCTTCCCTCCCCGAGCCTCCGACAGCCCCCACGGTTCCTCAATAAAGTCCGAACTGACAAAGCGCGGCACGATACAAGCCGCGACAAACGGAAAGTACAATGCATGAGCCAACGGGGCTACGTTGAACAGCAGACCGCGAAAAACCTCTGCATTACCAAATAGAACGACATCCTCTGCCGATAGCCGAAGCGTCGGGTCTGGGAAAAAGCCCAAGAAACTGTTCTCACGGAGGCTACAGAACCACATCGGGAAAGAATTAAGCTGCAATACCACCATGTACGCATAAATTACCAGGATTAAGGCGTACGCCCATTTGCTCACATGCTTCCATTCTGAATGGAGGAATCTTCTAATCTGACGAGTCATTGAACACACCCCCGGCACGAAAGCTCACGAGAGCGTAAATCAATACCGATAGACAGCTGGCTGCCACGCCATATCCCAGAAGCGTCAGCTGTCCCATATCGCTATACCCAAGGGCACATCCGACTCCAAGGTACGGCCCCGGAAGGAGTAAGACCCATCGCAAGGATGGTATAGGCACCTGAAGGAAGCTTCCGTAGAGCGTCAGGCTCATGACAAATCCAATTATGATTGCAGCCCCGCTCAATACAGCGCTGCCTGTAATCCGATAGATGGTCATCGTCTCCAACGCAACCGATATCACCAATACGGCGTTGATTATCATCGCAGGCAAAAATGCAGTCAGCATGCCGTGCGTGTAGTTTTGCCCCCCCAACGCAGTATGGCTATTGCAAACAAAAGAAGGCAAAGTGCGCTATATGCTGCGCCGACTATTAAAGCAGACGAAAGCACATGTGCCAAAGCCCCATTAAAGCGGGCGAGACCTCTTGCTGAAGAAATTCGGTATCCCTCTTTATAGCCATGCTCCTGTAAAAGCACCAAACAAACGATGAGTGGAACGAACAGGGATGTACCGGCAAAAGCGCTGCGCGCAAGGGACTCATCAGGCGCAGAAGGATCGATTGCATTCCAGAAGAAACCAATATCCTCCCCACAAACGCCATAGCCAAAGCCTAGCAACGTTGCTCCGTTATTTAGAAAAACACCGAAGAGAAGACCGCACGCCAACATAAGCGTAAGACCAAACTGCGCCGGAAACATCCTGTGTAGACGCATCATATCTGCCTTTATGGGATGGATCGCCCGCTTCATAGCGAGACCGCGTTCATCAAGCGCCTGTAATAATCTTTTAGGGACGACGCCTCATCCCTTATGACATCCATCGATTCCTTTTTCAGCAGTTCACCGTCATGAATAAACACGCAACTTGTTGCAACCGATGCCAACTCATCCAAATCATGGCTAGAGATGAGCATGGTCTTACCCTGTTCTCGATTCAATCGACCGATAAGGGCCCATATACTCTCGATGCCCAGCGGGTCCAACCCATTTGCCGGCTCATCGAAAATTAGTACGTCGGTGTCGCCCAACAAAGCCGTAGCTATATCCAGTCGCCGTTTCATTCCCAGAGAAAAACTGCTCACGCTCTTTTTCTCATCGACGTCCAGCCCGACTAGGCCCAAGACGCGAGGAACCTCACGTTTCTCATCGAGCCCCCATTCCGCACATCGGATCCGAAGATTCTCCACCGCACTGAGGGATTGGTATGCTCCGCTGGAATCTGGCACATAGCCGACACGCGTCCGCATCAGGCTCAGCTCTTTTTTCGACTTGCCTCCAAAGAGCTCCACGCTCCCCGACGATGGCTCACAGAGGCCCAGCACTTTTTTTTTAATAAGCGTGCTTTTGCCCGCCCCGTTTGCACCAACAAGGGCGCAAAGTTCAGACTGATGCACCTCGAAGGAAACGTCATGCAAAACGTGTCGTTTCCCGTAGCGTTTTGAAACTTTTGATAACTTTATCGCTGATGCGTTCATTGGACCCCCGTTCTGCTTGATAGAAAAACCGCTCATATCGTTCCTTCTTTCTTTTATCGTTTTCCATGGTTGTTATTGTTTTTCGATAACACATATTTGTCAAGATAATCTAAAAGAAGGGACCCGTGTTAGACACGGGTCCCTTCACGCTGATACTTCGTTTTAGTTGTTCGCCTTAAGCTACTCGTCACTCAAATCGACAGCGAAGACTGATGTCGGAAGCGACGCCTCGTTGCCTCCACCATCCCGCATCTGTCTCACGACATTTTTTTGCACGCTCAACAATAAGCTCCTCAAGCTCTTTCTCACTCACCCGCCGAATAATATCTCCCGGTTGACAGTCAAGTTCATCGCAAATATCGAGAAGCGTCTTAAGGCGAATAGCTTTAATTTTTCCGTTTCTTAGCTTAGAAATATTAGCCGGAGTATGCCCCGTGGCACGAATCAGATCAGCACTGGTCTTTCCGGTCTTAAGCAGCTGCGTCTCAAGCTCGATGATGAGATAGCTCATGCTTCCTCCTACACAAGCTCGTCAGACTGCTCTTGGAGCAGCGAGGCATAACTCCAGATCACCGAGATACACAGACAGACAGCCGCGCCGATAAGCGACCCCGCATCAAAGGCAACGCCTTGGCAAATCTCAATAACGAAGGAATGAGGCACGACGTAAAGCTCCAGCCCACCAATGGTAAGATTGACCGATCCGTAGGCACCAATAAGCGAAACCGCGGCGTTAACAGCAAAGGCAAGCGCAAGAACACGGATAAGCCGCACATGCGTCTTGGTAAAGGGCGAGACGCCTCGCGAGATGTTACGGCTGATCCCACACAGAACGACAAGCGAAATACCCACGACGAGTGCCAGGCACAGTCCGCTTGGGATAACGATGCACCCGCCATCGAGAAGCGTCACGACGCCGAAAGAATCGACAGAAGCAACGTTTGCAACCGCATACCAGATCACGTAAACAACCAACGCGGCAAAAGCGACGAGCACCCCTGCAAAAACGGCTGCCATGCAAAAGCCAAGCTTCCTGATATTTTCGCCCGCTTTGGCCATACGCTGAACGCTGTTAGACATACACTCACCCTCATCGACTCTATCGTTATTCGAACAGTTTATCGAACAACGATATTGATTGCATGCGGAAAGCCCCGCCGGTGCGCATAGCCCATTCACTAATCAGAAGGGGTGAGAGTGGATTTTTGGACACGTATCGAACGAGAGTGGATAATCTCCCACTTCGAGGCCACCACCGGGCCTAAAACGGGAGATTATCCACTCTCATAGTCATCAAGGCTCGCAAGCTCTTATTCAGCCGCTTCGCGCAGGGCCGACATCGTAGCCGCATATTGCTGCTGCAACGCATGCATTCCCTCGCGAGCGCCGTCAACGGCATCGGCGCCGCGCAGTGCTTCGGTCACCACAACCGCCGGCTCGTACAGATTATCGAATCCCAGATTCTGGCTCACGCCCTTGAGCGTGTGCGCTGCCATAAACGCACCTTCGGCGTCTCCTGCCGCCATGGCGGCCTCCAGCTTGTCCATGCTCTCGTCATCCAAAAACTTGAGGGCAAAGCGGGCAAGCATTTCCTCGCCCATCAGCCGAGCGCACGCGTCATCATAATTAGCGCCGATCTTCTCATACGCCTCACGCATGGAAATCATGGATTAAAACTCCTTTGGTCAAACTAAATCGTGGGAAACGCGACAACGTCGGCGGGGCGTGCCAACGTCTCGGCAATACGGTCTTGCACCTCGAGCAGGCAGTCGAGCAACAGTGGGTTAAAGGTGCCGCACTTACCGTCCAGGATCATCTGGATCGCCTCCTTGTGCGGGATAGCGTCCTTGTACACGCGCACGCTCGTCAGCGCATCATACACGTCGGCCACCGAGACCACCTGCGCGGCAATGGGAATCTCGTCGCCCTTAAGGCCATCGGGATAGCCCTTGCCGTCCCAGCGCTCGTGATGCCAACGCGCAATCTGGTACGCATATTCCATAAGCGCATTGCCGACATGATGGCGGCCCAGCTCAAGCAACATGTCGGCGCCGATCGTGGTATGCGTCTTCATAATCTCGAACTCCTCGGGCGTAAGGCGTCCGGGCTTGTTGAGAATCGCATCGTCAATCGCCATCTTGCCGATATCGTGCAGCGCCGAAGCCAGGGCAATCGTGGAGCGTTCCTCATTGTCGAGGGAGATACTGTCGCTACGCTGGACCAGACAGTCAAGCAGCAGCTCGGTCAGCTTTTCGATGTTCGTAACGTGCCTGCCGCTCTCGCCGTTGCGAAGCTCCATGACGCCGGCCATGATGTCGATGAGCATGCGACTGTTCTTGACGCGCTCGTTGTACTGCTGGGACAGCAAACTCGTCAGGCGGCGCTGTTTGGCGTATAGGCGGATGGTGTTGCTTACACGGCGACGCACGACACGGGAATCAAACGGGCGGTTGATATAGTCCGAGGCGCCCAGCTCGTACGCGCGCAGAACCATATCATCGGAATCTTCGCTCGAAATCATGATGAAAGGCAGATTGTCGATATCCGATCGGCGCGACAGATCGGCCAGCACCTCAAAGCCGCTTATGCCCGGCATGACAATATCCAGCAGCACGAGCGACAACTCATCGCCATAGCGGTCGACCATGTCGAGCGCCGTACGACCGTTGTCGGCCTCGAGGATGCAATACTCGTCCTTGAGCATCTCGTTGAGAATGGCTCGGTTCATCTCGGAGTCATCGACAATAAGCACCAAAGGCTTTTCGCTTTGGAAGGCTTCGATGGAATCGGCATCGGTCACGACCGTACCGGCTTTTGCCTTAGCGCGGCTCAATAACTGGGCAGCGCGGCCAACTCCTTCATCGACCGTCTCGCCATGAATGCGAACACCGCCAACACATGCCGTCAAGCTCACGTACTCATAGCCCGGAACAATCGTGGCATGAACGGCATCGGACACCTGGTGCAGGCGACGGGTGAAGTCATCGGAGGGAATATTGGGCATGACGACCACAAACTTGTCGCAGCCATAGCGTACAAGCTCGTCAGTCGAACGAATTCCGCTGCGTATGGCCGTCGCCACAGCACCGAGCGCAAGGTCGCCGGCATGACGGCCACACGTATCGTTGAAGACCCTAAAATCATCAAGGTCGATCACCGCAACGCCGGCATTCATGCGGGCGCTACGGAGCTTTTCCTCGTAATATCGGCGATTGCGCACACTCGTCAGCACATCGGTGTAGACGAGGTCCTCTTCTGCAGCCTCTTGCTCATCGATCGGACGCACCATCAGCAGGACGTGAGGCTCGCCCTCAACCTTCAGAGGGCGCAGGCGAGCGCGGTACTCGGTACCATCATTGAGCAGCTGCTCCGATACCTCACCCGAATCTGCCAAGGCCTCAAGACTCGACTGACGCAGACAAGGGCAGCGATTGCCGGCGAGCAGGCAGTTAGGCTCGCTCTTAATCTGATCGGCCGACAGCAAACGCACCACGGGGTAGGTCTTCGCGACGCGGGCGACCTCGGCGGCAGCCTCCTCGTCGGTTAGATTGACCTCGTGATTATTGAGCATATGGGGCCCTTTCTATCGTTACGCACGGCAACGGTGCATATCAATTGGTACAAGGGTAGCATCTAACAGCTGAAGGCAAACGCGCGATTATCGTTGCATTTTTATGACCTGGCAAACGGCGGTAATGGAGCCGCAGGCGCGCGGTTATGGGCGCATTCGTTAACAATGACGAAACGCTAACAGCCCCTCTCCCCGCAGGTCATCGAGCGTGCTAACGCTCCAAGACATCACGAACGGCGTTTGCCGCCGTAACGGGGCGATCGCGCAGACCGTTATGCGCGCCCGGAATCGTCACAAGGGGGCAATCGAGATATTCGGCAGCCGCTCGCGTGCCAGCCTCGCGGGGTGTATCGACCGAAAGCTCGCCGAGAAGCACAGCAGCAACGGACTTCGATGCGCAGACACTATCCCAATTGGGAACGTAAGTCATATTTGTTCCATATTCGTTCGCCATAAAGCAACGACCATTGCGCAGGGCATGTTTGACTTCCGCTTCGGTCGTCCCAGGAGCCTCGGGGTCCAAGTCGCCGAGGGCTCCCAAGAAAAGCCGGAGCGCCCTTGATACCTTTCCAGCCGCAATCATATCGAGCAAAACCGGAGCTGCGCCCATACCGACGCCTTCGGCCGACACAGCCGGCTCATGCAGAATCGCACGGGCGACGAGATGGGGTTCGGTGCGAAGAAGCTCCAGCGCCACCAACGTACCGGCGCTATGCGCAAGCACATTTGCCGGAGCGCCAACGTGTTCGATCACGGCTTGCAGGTCGGCGGCCTGAGCGGCAAGATCATAGCTGTCGTCTGCCGCATCGCTGCTGTCACCGCAGCCGCGGCGGTCGTAAGCAATTACGCGGTAGTTGCGACTGAGCTCACAAGCGATACCGTCAAAAAAATGTGCCGTCGACACAAGCGCCGTGCACGCACACCAAGGCAGGAGTATCAGGCGACACATCCGGGCCGGCATATTCGCGACAGGCAATCGTGGTGCCCGCATTCTCGACCGTAAAATCCATGTTGTGCCCCCATCATCAATGCTCATCCAGTTGCACGTCAGTGCGGTTGGATGGACCCGCATTGCCTTACGCCTTGTTAACAGATTAACTGTACCCGACCCGAGGCTTTTCATGGCACGGCATAATGAGCGACGTGAAAAAACCGAAACTTGTAAAGCAAGAGCCCGCACCTTGCTTTGGAGCCGATGCTATGCTTAGGCACAATTGTCTTGAGGAGCATATGTCTATGTCTACGTTTTTGAATGCCAGCCCCATCTTTGGGCCCGTTCGCAGCCGTCGCCTTGGTCTCTCGCTCGGCGTCAACATGATGCCGGCCAGCGGCAAAATCTGCACGTTCGACTGCATTTACTGCGAAAACGGCCTCAACGCCGAGCGCCCCTGCCATGAGCCGTACAACACAGCCGCCGTGGTACTCGACGCGCTCGAGGCAAAGCTGCGCGAGATGGCAGCCGAGGGCGAGCTCCCCGATGTGATTACCTTCGCAGGCAACGGCGAGCCCACCGCCGCACCGGAGTTTCCCCAGGCGATTGCCGGCGCCGTCGCGCTGCGCGATCAGCTGGCCCCAAACTCCAAAATCGCCGTGCTCTCCAACGGTACGCGCGCCGACCGCCCCGAGGTGCACGATGCGCTCATGATGGTCGACGACAACATCCTCAAGCTCGATACGGTCGATCCGGCATTTATCCAGCTGCTCGACCAGCCTGTTGGCCCCTACGACGTCGAGCACCAGATTGAGACGTTCGCAAGCTTTGACGGTCACGTTATTATCCAGACGATCTTTTTGACCGGTGAGTATCTGGGCAAGCCCATCGACAACACCGGCGAGGAGTACGTTGCCCCCTGGCTCGCGGCACTTGAGCGCATTCGCCCACAAGAAGCGACCATCTACACGGTGGCTCGCGAGACGCCGGTCGCCGGCCTTGCCAAAGCAGCGCCCGAGGCCCTCGACGCCATCGCCGCGCGCGTGCGCGCCCTCGGCATTCCCTGCCAGGTGAGCTACTAGCGCGCAGCTGCCCTGTGAGTGGGCTATACTAGCTGCGAATGAAAGGAAGTTAGCCATGTTTGACAATGGACCCGTGCCCGGCCGCAACGACGTCTGCTGGTGCGGCAGCGGCAAAAAATATAAGAAATGCCATAGCGCCTTTGATGAGCGCCTCGAGCGCTTGTGGGAAGAGGGCTGGGAGGTTCTGCCCCGCACGCTCTACAAGACGCCCGCCGATATCGAGGGCATCAAGCGCTCGGCCGCCATCAACGTGGGTGTGCTCGATTACGTAGGCGAACACATCGCCGCGGGCATGACCACCAACCAGATCGACCAGATGATCTACGACTACACCGTCGAGCACGGCGGCACGCCGGCCGATCTTAACTACGAGGGCTATCCCAAGAGCGTGTGCACCTCGATCAACGACGTCGTCTGCCACGGTATCCCCTGCGATGCGGATGTGCTGCACGAGGGCGACATCATCAACGTGGACTGCTCCACGATCCTGGACGGTTACTTTAGTGATTCGAGCCGTATGTTCTGCATCGGCGAGGTCTCGGCCGAGCGCCAGCGCCTGGTCGACGTCACCCGCGCCAGCGTGGAGGCGGGTCTGGCGGCCGTCAAGCCATGGCTACCGCTGTCCGTGATGGCCGAGGCCGTGCAAAAGACGGTCGAGGACGCCGGCTTTAGCGTGGTGCGCGAGTACGGCGGACACGGTATCGGTAAGGAGTTCCACGAGGACCCGTTTGTGGGCTTTACCACCGAGGCGCCCGATGTGGACACCATCATGGCTCCGGGCATGGTCTTTACCATCGAGCCCATGGTCAACGCCGGAGCGCCCGACATCAAGATCAGCAAGGGTGACGGCTGGTGCGTGCGCACCAAGGACGGCAGCGATTCGGCCCAGTGCGAGGTACAGCTCGTGGTGACCGAGGATGGCTACGAGCTGCTGAGCTGGTAGCTGTGGATGCGCCGGGCTACGCGATGGATATGTTAACCATCGCGTAGCCCGGCGTTTTTATAACGTTTTGCCTGATACAACCTGCCAAAATAAACCTGTCCCTTTTTGGCAGGTCGAGCGGAAAGGACTGCTTGTGAACATCCTGGTTTTGCTGCCCGTCAACGACCGCCATCGCGCAATTCTTGAGTCGAGCGCTCCGGGCGAGGACTTTATCTACACGAGCTCCGACGCCATCACGCGTGAACAGGTCGCCAATGCCGACGTGATCCTGGGCAACATAGACCCTTCCCTGCTGACCGCATGCGAGCGCCTCCAGCTGCTGCAACTGCAGACCGCCGGCTATGACGACTATCTCGCCGCCGGCACCGTGCCGGCTGAAGCCAAGCTGTCTTGCTCAATCGGCGCCTACGGCCAGGCCGTGAGCGAGCACATGTTTGCCATGGTGCTGTCTATGATGAAGCGCCTGCCCGGCTACCAGGACCTGCAGCGCGAGCATCGCTGGGAGGATTTGGGGCCGGTCACCTCGCTCAAAAACGCCAATGTGCTGGTGCTGGGCGCGGGCGATATCGGTGGCCACTTCGCCACGCTCTGCCGCAACATGGGTGCGCACGTCCGCGGCATCAAGCGCCATCCGCTCGTCTACCCCATTGTGTTTGAGGACATGGACAGCATGGACGCCCTGCCCGAGCGTCTGGCCGAGGCTGACATCGTCGCATCCTTTATGCCCAGCACGCCCGAGACCCGCGGCTTGGCGAACGCCGAGTTCTTCGCTGCGATGAAACCGGGCGCCTTCTTTGCCAACGGCGGCCGCGGCGACCTTGTGGTCGCCGACGACTTGGTTGCCGCCCTGGAGTCGGGTCATCTCGCCGGCGCCGCGGTCGACGTCACCGACCCCGAGCCGCTGCCTGAGACAAGCCCACTGTGGGATGCGCCTAACATGCTCATCACGCCGCACGTCTCCGGTTGGTTCCACCTGGCAGCAACGCTCAACAACGTCGTCGACATCGCCGCGGAGAATCTGCGTCACCTGCAAGCCGGCGAGACCCTGCGTTGCTGGATCGAACATTAGGGTTCCGCCGTTCTAACGAACGGCGGACCGGTCGACGCTGCGCGCCGCCCAGAGCGACAATTTGTCATTCAAAAGGCGAGGCATGACCAGAAGGTCAATGCCTCGCCTTTTTCATGTCAACTTGTTCGTTCTGGACGTCGCTCGCTGACGTTTGCTCAACCCGCGGTGTCTTAACAATTCCGTCCAGCTGTTGGCATTGCGGCATTTGCCCAGATAAAGCCTGCCAAAATGAACCTGTTCCTTTTTGGTAGGTTTGGTGCAATGGGGTCAGGTTGGCTTGCGCCATACCGGTAGTTCTGTCTGCGACACTCTCGCCAAAGTGATATCAAACATACATCTAGCGTTTTCGACACTTCGCTTATTAGAGCCAATCCGTCTCCTCGTCATAGCGGTCCGAATAGGCGTTACGCTTGAGTTCTTCAGCACTCGTTGGTCGCGCCTTGGACACGTCGACCCCTGACTCATGGCAAGCGGCGACGAACAGCTGTAAACCCCGATCAATAAGCTGAGCCCCATGCTCGGCCTTCATTTCTTCGGCTCGCATTTACAGCTCCACGCTTTCGGCGCCGTTGATGGTTAGGTTTCGCTCGTAGAAGGCGGTGAGGGCGCGGATGGCGTACATCACGTCGCGCACGCCGCCGGTCTCGTAGCTCGAGTGCATGGCCAGCTGCGGCAGGCCCACGTCCACGGCGTGCATGCTCGCCTGCATATTAGACAGATTGCCGAGCGTGGAGCCGCCGGCCATATCGCTCTTGTTGGCGAAGGCCTGCGTGGGCACGTCGGCGTCATCGCAGATGGCCTGGAACACCGCGCGGCTAAAGGCATCGGTGCAGTAGTGCTGGTTGGCGGCTTCCTTGATGACGATGCCGCCGTTAAGCACCACCTGATTGCGGGCATCGCACTTCTCGGCGTGGTTGGGGTGCACGGCATGTGCATTGTCGCAGCTTACGAGCATCGAGGCGGCAAGGGCGCGATGGTACGACTCGTCGTCAAAGCCCAACGATCCGTTAATGCGGCGCAGCGCGTCGGCCAAGAACGTCGACATGGCGCCCTGTTTGGTCTCGGAGCCAACCTCCTCGTTATCAAAGCAGCAAAAGACCGAAACATCGTGCGCGTTCTCAGCACCCAAAAATGCCTGCAGCGAGGTGTAGGCGCAGGCCAGGTCGTCGAGCTTGGGCGTCGAGATAAACTCGTCGGCCCAGCCCCAAATGCGCGCATCCTGGCGGTTGACCAGGAACAGATCGCGGCCCAGAATTTGCTCGGGCTCAACATCCAGCTCGTCGGCGATCAGGGCGTCAAAGTCGCCCTGCTTAAGGTCGCCAGCGCTGATGAGCGGGCACAGGTCAACGGCTCGGTTGGGAGCAAAGCTCTCGTTAACGCCACGGTTCATGTGGATGGCAAGGCTCGGGATGATGGCGACTTCGCGCTCGGTAGCGAGCAAACGACTCTCGATACGGTCGCCCTCGCGTACCAGCACGCGGCCCGCGAGTGCCAACGGACGGTCGAACCAGGTGTAGTCGATCATGCCGCCGTAGGCCTCGGTGTTCAGGCGCAGCGTCTCGCCCGCGCCGTCGAGCTCGGGCACGGCCTTGACCTTAAACGTCGGCGAATCGCTGTGCGACGCCGTGAGCTGAAAATGATAGTCGCCGGCAACGCCGTCCTCGCCCCACGTCGCGGCCAGGTCCTCGCCCACCTTAAAGGCAATAACGCTCGAGGTGTTGCGCTGAGTATAGTAGCGACCACCCGGCTCGATATCCCACGCCGCGTTCTCGGGCAGGTAGGTAAAACCCGCCTCGTCGAGCTCGGCCATAATGGTCGCCGCCGTATGGAACATGCTGGGGCATGCCTCGATAAAGTCGATAAGGTCGTTGGCGGCCTCGATATCGTCGGCCGTCACGTGCGCGCGCTCGGGCGTTTCCTGATCCGTCATGCTCTCCCCTTTCGCTGGGTTGATGGTCCCCTCCAGCATACCCCGCCGCGCCAGCGCCGCGCTCTTCATTCCATGTTTAATCCTGCGCCGCTCGCCAAGTTGAGCCATCATGCCCGTGCACCTTTTGCGACAATTACGCTAACAGGACGAGAGGAGCCGTCATGAAGCCACGTAACATTGCCATCGCCTGCGGTGTCGCGGGAGTCGCCGTTGGCCTTGCCGCTGCCACCGGTATCGTTTATCACAAGCAAATCAAGTCCGCCGCGTCGCTCAAACGCTTGACCGGCTACGCGGATAGCTATGACCTGTACGCAATCGACATCGCCTACGACTACGATCTTGATCGCATCATCGCCGCTGGCGTGCGCGACGACCAGGCCTACATCGATGCCGTGATGGCGCAGGTGCTGCCCGGTGTGCCGGTACATGTCCAGGCGCCCCAGTTTGCCTGCAGCGCTTTTGTCGCCGTAGATGCCGAAGGCCGCGTGCGCACCGGTCGCAATTACGACTTTAAGGACGACACCTCGGCGCTGCTGGTGCGCAATCACCCACGCGACGGCTATGCCTCCATCGGGTTTGCCGCCCTTAACAACCTGGGCGATAACACTCCGCTTGACTCCGTCGCCGGACGCGCCGCCGCGCTCATGGGCCCGTTTGCCCAGCTCGACGGTGTTAACGAATGCGGCGTGTCCATTGCCGTACTCACCCTGGATTCCAAGCCCTGTGACCAGGACACGCAACGCCCCGTCATCAATACCTCGCTCGCCATCCGTCTGGTGCTCGACCGCGCGGCTACCACGCAAGAGGCCGTCGACCTGCTTTCTGCCTACGACATGCACGCCATGGCAGGACGCGATTACCACTTCTTTATCAACGACGCCGCCGGTGACGCGCGGGTGGTGGAGTGGGATCCGCGCAACCCCGACCGTGCATGCAAGGCGACTCCTGTACGCCAGGTTACGAACTTCTACGCCTGCTATGGCGACGAAGTGCTGCCCAACCAAAAGAATGACGAGCTGGGCCATGGTAAAGAGCGCGCCGTCGCAATCGCCGATGTCCTTGACGCCCACGCCGGTGCCCAGGACGAGGCAGTCGCTTGGAAGGCCCTTCGCGCCGCAGCCCAAGAGCCCAATCCGGAAGACATCACCAGCAATACGCAATGGTCGGTCATCTTTGACAATACCGAGCCCGCTGCCGCCATCACGCTGCGCCGCCACTGGGGCGACGTCGACGCCTTTGCGCTGTAAGGAGCCAGGCCCGTCGACCTTACGTTCCCTGACGTTGCTTACATTTCCATACGCTTGAGCTAACACGTTTTACCCCCGTATCAACAGTGTGCGGGGGTAAACTTATGCGCATGTTATAACTTGCCCGGAAGGATTCATCATGCTTAGGATCGGTCTTCTTACCAGTGGCGGCGACTGCCAAGCGCTCAACGCCACCATGCGCGGCATCGTCAAAACGCTTATGACCAATAGCAAAGAACCTATCGAGATCTATGGTTTTGAGGACGGCTACCAGGGCCTTATCTACAGCAGGTTCCGCGTCATGACGCCCGCCGATTTTAGCGGTATCCTCACCCGCGGCGGCACCATCCTGGGCACGAGCCGCACACCGTTCAAGCGTCTGGATACCCCCGAGGCCGATGGTGTCGAGAAGGTGCCGGCGATGGTCCACACCTATCATAAGCTGCAGCTCGACTGCCTGTTTATGCTGGGCGGTAACGGCTCCACCAAGACCGCCAACCGCCTGCGCGAAGAGGGCCTCAACGTTATCGCCCTGCCCAAGACCATCGATAACGACACCTGGGGCACCGAGCTGACGTTTGGCTTTACGAGCGCCATCGACGTCGCCACCAAGTGCATCGACGACATCCACACCACTGCCTCGAGTCACGGCCGCGTGTTTGTCATCGAGATCATGGGCCACAAGGTTGGCTGGATCCCGCTGTACGCCGGCGTCGCGGGCGGCGCGGATGTCATCTTGATTCCCGAGATTCCCTACGACATGGATAACGTCATCAAGACCATTGAACATCGCATGGAAACCGGCAGCCGCTTTACCATCGTGGCCGTCGCCGAGGGCGCTATCTCCAAGGAGGACGCGGCGCTGTCCAAGAAGGAGTACAAGAAGAAACTCGCCGAGCGTACGAGCCCTTCGATCGTGTACGACATCGCCAAGGAGATCGAGGCCAAGACCGGTCGCGAGACCCGCGTCGCCATCCCCGGCCACACGCAGCGCGGCGGTCAGCCCGACGCTCAGGACCGCATCTTTGCGACCCAGTGCGGCGTCGAGGCAGCGCTCGGCTGCCTGCGCGGCGAGTTTGGCTACATGATTGCCCTGCGTGACGGCAAGATGTGCCACATGCCGCTCGAGGAGGTCGCCGGCAAGCTCAAGTACGTCGACCCCCAGAGCGATCTAGTGCGCGAGGCCAAGGCGCTGGGCATCAGCTTCGGCGACGAATAGCCTCGGCCGAAATTCATCCCATCGGGCCCTCCGACCCCGCCCGACGTATTTCGATTTGGCTCCTCCCTTGACTCCGTCAAAGGTCGCCAATCGAAATCGTCGGGCGGGGTCGGAGGGCCCTGCGTTTACATACTCGCCGAGGTTATTCGTCTTCTTGCTGCGGGTGCCTGGCCTGAAATTCAGTTGCGGTGAAATAGTTCCTGCTTAGCCCGCAAATGGCTGAATCTAGGAACTATTCCACCGCAACTTACGTATGATCGGAGCGGCTACAGCACAAGCATCGGCGTTCGTTTGATGGTCCGCCACGAAATGGGGCCATCTACTACGTTTAACTCGATGGGGCCAACCATGACCGCCTTTTCGAAAATCGACAGGCCATCTACCTGCGGTTTTGATTTTTTGATTTTCCCGGCATAGTTGAGGGTATCCAATTAAACGTAGTAGATAGGCCCGTTTTGTGGCATACAACCCATTCAAGCCCAATCTCGAAGGCTAAAGAGAGCCTCTCATCAACGCTTGCGGGCGAAAACAAAATAGAATGAAAGGCAAATGGAAAGCCCGTTTGACGAGCGGAGGACATATGCGCGACGTAGCCGAAAGCGACTGGAAGCTGTTTAAGAAAATGCTTCCTCAATGGCAAGAACGTTATATGGAAAAGCTCATCGGCCAGTACGTTGAGATACTGAACGGCGACAGCGAAGCGTCCAGTAGATTTTGGGCACTAGAAGAGCACCTCAATAGAGACAAGCTGTCCTCAGGCGTAATTGCAAACGATATTCGCCGCAGCACAATGCACCGCGAGATAGCCAATTTGCTTATCGACAGCGTGATCACCCTTGACGACCTTGACGGTTTTACCGAGGACATTAAGAGCTATGCGCAACACTGGATTGGACAGTAAGAGCACTGAGCGACAAACATCCCCAGCAAAACGGGGCAAACGCCGGGCCACCTAATGGTTGCCCGGCGTTTGGCCAGATAAAACCTGCCATAATAAACCTGTCCCTTTTTGGCAGGTTACTCGGCGCTTTTGAGGGCGCCGACCATGTCGATCTTGTTGAGGGTGCGATTGGTAGTGAGGTTGACGATAAACGTAAAGACAAAGGAAAGCACTACGGCGAGCACATAACTCAGCGGCTCGACTTCGACGTCAAAGTACAGCGACGGCATCTGCAGGATGTACGTAAAGCTCTCGGCAAGCAGGCCACCCAGCGGCACGCCCAGTGCGGTGCCAATCGCCGTGAGGATCAGCGTCTCCTTGTTGACGTAGTGGTGTACCTCGCCACGGCGGAAGCCCAGCACCTTGATGGTCGCCAGCTCGCGTTCGCGCTCGGAGATATTCGTGTTGGACAGCGTAAACACCACCACAAACGATAGGCACGCCGCCATAAAGGTCACGAGCACCACGACGGAATTGATAATCGCAAAGTTCGCCTCGTAGTTCTGCCAATGTTCGGCCGTGCTTGAGATGGTGAGCCAACCGTCGCTCTTAAGCTTCTTGCTAAACGCAATCTGGTCAGAAGTTGAGCCCTTAAGCAGCACAAAGACACCGTTAAGGCGCACGCTTCGACCGAACGCGCGCTCATAGGTGCCCTGCGTCATATAAAGCGTATTGCCCAGATAGTTGAGCGAAATGTCGCTGACTTTGACCTTGGCTACGTTGAGCGACGAATCCTGGACGTGTGCCGTATCGCCCGGTTGAATCCCCAGCACCAGCTGTGAACTCTTGCTCAGATACACGTCTCCGTCACGCAAAGACAGCGGCTCTTTGGACTCATCCTCGAGACGCACGTAGTCGTCCAGGTCGTTCGTGCGGTCATCGGGCACCACAATCAGCTGCACGGTCTCGCTCTTTCCGCCGAATGTAAAGGTGACGTTGTCGGTCATAATCGGCAGCGTCGAAGTCACGGTCACGTCAGAATCCTTGGCCGCGCTGCGCTCATCCAATGCCGCGCACGTCTGCGAAAAATCGTCGGGATTGGCAACCGCCAGCAGGTCATAGCGCGTGACGTGGCCGTACTGCTTGGGCGACAGCGCGACCGACGTATCACGAATACCCATACCGCAGATCACGAGCGCCGTGCAGCCGGCGATACCGAAGATGGTCATAAAGGCACGCTTTTTGTAGCGGAACAGGTTACGCGCCGCCACCTTGTTTAAGAAGCCCATGCGGCGCCAGATAAAGCCGATGCGCTCGAGCAAGATGCGCGAGCCAGCGCGCGGGGCCTTGGGACGCATAAGCGAGGCCGGGGTCTCGGCCATCTCGTGGCGGCAGGCGATAATCGTGGCGCCCACCACGCCCACGGCAAACAGCGCCACCGACACGAGCGACGACACGATGTCGTACGAAAGCAGCATCTGGGGCAGTGAGTACATGTCGTCGAACACCGTAAACAGGAACAGCGGCAGGCCCACAAATCCGATGATGTTGCCGAGCACGCCGCCGATCAGACAAGCCCACAGCGCATAGTCCACGTATTTGGACAGGATGCGTCCGCGCGAATAACCGAGTGCCTTATACAGGCCGATGAGCGTGCGCTCCTCCTCGACCATACGCGTGGCGGTGGTAAGGCTGATGAGCACGGCGACGATAAAGAAGATGAACGGGAACACCGTGGCGATGGCCTCAATTGACGAGCTGTCGCTCTCCACGCTCGAGTAGCTTGCGATGTTGCCGCGGTCCTGGATGTACCAGGTGCATTCGCCCAGATCGGAAAGCTCGACGCGGGCATCGGCAAATTGCTGGTCGGCGGCGGCGCGACGCTGATCCAGGTCGGCTTGCGCCTGCGCACGCTCGTCGCTGCCCTCGGCCATGCGATTGATGTTGTCCTGCTCAATCCCAAAGAGCATATTCGCCTGACGCTCAGCCGCATCCAAGCTCGCCGGCGTGTCGACCGTCAGCTCCTGGGCGCGCGCCTTCTCACGCTCCTCGCGGATCTTCTCGATATTGCCCTTGACCTCATTGATCTTTGCCGCGTAGGAATCCGAATAGGAGTTGAGGCTCTTGGCTCCCTCGACGATCACGTGGACCGCGGAGTAGGAAGAAGATGTCGCGGCGTCCTCGCTCACATAGAACTTATAGTCCGCCGCCGAAGCAGCGCGAAAGGCGTTGACTGTCGAGTCAGAACTTACATCAGTGGGGTCGAGGACCTCAGCCGTAATGGTGTAATCGCCCGCGGCAAACTGGTCCTTGGCGCTTTGATTGGACGAGCTCGCGTCATTGGCGGCAAAACTCACCGTATCGCCGATTTTCTTGCCCGATGCCTTCAGGAACTTCGAAGTCACCGCGACTTCATCGGCGCTCTCGGGCAAATCGCCGTTCACGAGCACCGGCTGATCGATGTTCTCCTTGGAGAGACTCTGCACGACCACGCGCTCGCGCGTTGTGCCCACGGCGGTGTAGGCGGTCTCGGTGTAGATGCCCTCGGCCGTTTCGACGCCATCGACCTCTTGTATGGCGTCAAGATCATCGTCAGTCAGGCCATAGGTCGACTGCACGTTAATGTCATAGACATTTTGCTGGTCGAAGTAGGCATCAACCGAATCACACAGGTCCTCGCAACCCGCCTTAAGGCCGCACATCACGCTCACGCCAAGCGCGGTGATGACCACGATTGACAAAAAGCGCTTAAGACTGCCTCGGATTGTGCGGTAGATGCCACGGCGAAAAACCGTCGGCACCATATCGTTTGAGCTTTGAGCAGTGCGGTAGGTCGTAAAATCCTGCTCGCGCTCCGTGTTCTGCGCGTCGCGGCGTAGGCTGTTTTGGCGGTCTTGGTCCATGGGCGCTACCACTCGATCGTCTCGATAGGCACGGGATTTTGCTGGACCGTCTCGCTCTCCACGCGACCGTTCTTAAAGCGGATCAGGCGATCGGCCATGGGCGCCAGCGCGGAGTTGTGGGTGATGATGATGACCGTAATGCCCTGCTTGCGGCAAGTGTCCTGCAGCAGCTGCAAGATCTGCTTGCCGGTTTTATAGTCAAGTGCGCCCGTGGGCTCGTCGCACAAAAGCAGCTTGGGGTTCTTTGCCAGTGCGCGGGCAATGGACACGCGCTGCTGCTCGCCGCCCGAAAGCTGCGCGGGGAAGTTGGCGAGACGCTCACCCAAGCCAACCTGGCAAAGCGTTTGCTCGGCATCGAGCGAATCAGGGCAGATTTGCGCCGCAAGCTCAACATTTTCGAGCGCCGTCAGGTTGGGGACCAGATTGTAGAACTGGAAGACAAAGCCGACGTCGGCGCGGCGGTATTCCACGAGCTGCGCCTCGTTAGCGGAGCTCACATCGCGCCCGTCCACCGTCACGGTGCCGGAAGTCGCCGTATCCATGCCGCCCAGAATGTTGAGCGCCGTGGTCTTGCCGGCACCCGAAGCACCCAAAATGATGGCGAGCTCGCCGCGCTCGACCGTAAAGCTCGCGCCGTCGAGTGCGTGAATGCGGGCGTCGCCCTCGCCGTATGCCTTGATGACGTCTTTGAATTCGATATAAGCCATCGATCGGTTCCCATCTGGTCGGATAACTCTTTAGTATTACCCATTTCGCACCGACTAAAAAGGGACGGGTTTATTTTGGCAGGTTCTATATGGGGAAACGGCAGCTATAGATGAGGCGCCGGGGAGGCAGAGAAATCATCGATGGGGTCAGGCCGACCGCCAAACACAACGCACGCATCTCAATCTGTCAGCCAAATCATTCGAACAGCTGTTCGTTTCTATGATATGATTCAACTATCTAAGCAGACCAATACGCAGAAAGGCGGCCAACATGGCGTTCGACTTTAAGAAGGAATGCAAGGAGCTCTACAAACCTGCAAGCAAGCCGAGCATCGTAACAGTCCCGCCTATGAGCTACGTTGCCGTTCGCGGAAAGGGCGACCCAAATACCGAAGGTGGCGAGTATCAAAACGCCCTGCCGCTACTTTACGGCATCGCCTATACCGTCAAGATGTCAAAGAAAGGCTCAAGGAGTATCGAGGGCTATTTCGACTTTGTGGTACCGCCGCTCGAGGGTTTCTGGTGGCAAGAATCCCCGAGCGGCGACATCGATTATGCACGCAAGGACAATTTCAACTTTATCTCGTGCATCCGCCTGCCTGATTTCGTCACCCGAGATGACTTTGACTGGGCAGTCGCGGAAGCCACGACCAAAAAGAAACTGGATTTTTCCGCCGTCGAACTGCTTAAAGTTGACGAGGGTCTCTGCGTTCAATGCATGCACACCGGGCCCTACGACAACGAACCGGCGACCGTAGACGCTATGCATGAATACACGACCGAGCTGGGCTATGTTCCCGACTTCTCAGACACCCGTTTACATCACGAAATCTATCTCTCCGATCCACGCAAATGCGCACCGGAGAAACTTAAGACCGTGGTTCGTCATCCTATCAAGCGCGCTGAATAGCGTGGGGCGTCATTTCACGCGCTAGGTTTTAAGCCAGCCAACCAGCCGCCTCCTAGGCCGTCCGGTAATTATCTTGACGCGGCGGTTGATTTCCGATCTCAGCCGAACACATTGAGCAAATAGGCCGTTCCCGCACCTAGCCGAACGCCCCCGCGGCCCCTCCCGGGGTCCGGGGGCGGCATTTTCCCAGTTGAAGGAACGGTGGAGATG